>Ga0214921_10000831_pt1 | contig 55080 bp, 33 predicted proteins | sample LL1505_MetaG_FD_177992 | JGI IMG/M metagenome (GOLD analysis project Ga0214921, IMG submission 177992) | Freshwater microbial communities from Lake Lanier, Atlanta, Georgia, United States - LL-1505 | ecosystem: Environmental > Aquatic > Freshwater > Lake | place: USA: Georgia | collected... | reverse complement strand
ATGACGGAAACACCGGACCAACTGGACCCACCGGACCTGATGGAAATGATGGAAACACCGGACCAACCGGACCCACTGGACCTGATGGAAATGACGGAAACACCGGACCAACCGGACCCACTGGACCTGATGGAAATGACGGGAATACCGGACCAACCGGACCCACTGGACCTGATGGAAATGACGGAAACACCGGACCAACTGGACCCACTGGGCCAAATGGAAATGATGGACGCACTGGACCAACCGGACCCACTGGACCTGATGGAAATGACGGAAACACCGGACCAACTGGACCCACCGGACCCGATGGAAATGACGGAAACACCGGACCAACTGGACCCACCGGACCCGATGGAAATGACGGACGCACTGGACCAACTGGACCCACTGGACCTCACGGAAATGATGGACGCACTGGACCAACTGGACCCACTGGACCCGCCGGAAATGATGGACGCACTGGACCAACCGGACCCACTGGACCCGCCGGAAATGATGGACATACCGGACCAACCGGACCCACTGGACCCGCCGGAAATGATGGACATACTGGACCAACTGGCTCAACAGGACTCGCAGGAAATAGTGGGCCAACTGGCATAACTGGACCCACTGGCCCAACTGGTATTCAAGGAAATACTGGCTCTACTGGACCAATCGGTCCAACTGGACCTACTGGTCCGACTGGGTCAACTGGTAATTATGGACTAACTGGGAAAACTGGTAATTATGGACCAACTGGAACTACTGGACCAAGTGGACCTACTGGACCAATTGGACATACTGGTCCCGTTGGTCCAACTGGACCAACCGGTATTTATGGTAATATCGGACTGACCGGTCCCACTGGCCCAACTGGTTCTACTGGTAATTTTGGTCCGATTGGTCCGACTGGTCAAACAGGAGTATCAGGTCCAACTGGGCCAACTGGACCAACTGGACCAACTGGTATAACTGGACCAACTGGTATAACTGGGCCAACTGGGAGCGCTGGAAATCAAGGTCATACTGGGCCAACTGGGCCAACTGGGAGCGCTGGAAATCAAGGTCATACTGGACCAACTGGGCCAACTGGGAGCGCTGGAAATCAGGGTGGAACTGGACCAACTGGGCCAACCGGAATTGCTGGACCAACTGGACCTACGGGCCCAATAGGACCTACCGGACCTACTGGACCAACTGGGAGCGCTGGAAATCAAGGTGGAACTGGACCAAATGGCTCAATTGGAAATACTGGTCAAGCAGGAATTGTAGGAGCAACCGGTTTTAGTTATTCATCATCTTCATCGCAATTATCAAATATTTCACAATCTTATTCAATAACAACTCTACAAAAAAGCGCGGTTGTTTATACAAGTAATAAAAAGGTCAATTCATCGAATATCGTTGCACGTTTGAATAGTAGTTTGAATTCTCCACAAGTATATACATTTGGTAATAGTGTCCCTAATCGATGGATTGCAGGTGGAAGTGGATATAATTCATTATTTTATTCTGATAATGGACTTAATTGGAGCGGTCTTGGAACAACTATATTTAGTCCTTGTTATGGAATTAAATGGAATGGAATTATTTGGATAGCAGTTGGAGCTTTAACTGGAATAGATACAATCGCATATTCATATAATGGAATTAATTGGACTGGTATTGGATCATCAATTTTTACAAATGCTGGATTTGGTATCGCTTGGAATGGAACAATTTGGATTTCTTGTGGATATGGAACAAATACAATTGCTTATTCATATAATGGAATCAATTGGGTTGGATTAGGAGCAACGATATTTAATAACGCTGGAAATGGAATTGCTTGGAATGGAACTATGTGGATTGCTGTTGGGGCTGGAATAAACTCAATTGCTTATTCATATAATGGAATTAGTTGGACTGGAATATCAACAAGTACAAATATTTTTAATAGCATGGGATATGATATTGCTTGGAATGGAATAATGTGGGTCGCTGGTGGTCAAGGAATAAATAATATTGCTTATTCATATAATGGATTATCTTGGACTGGTGTTGGTTCTACATTTTTTTCGTATATTGCATTAGGTATTGCTTGGAATGGAAAATTGTGGGTTGCTGTTGGAGGATATAATGCTGATGTTGGATTTGGGATAAATACAATTGCGTATTCTTATAATGGAATTAATTGGTCAAAAATATCAACAAGCACCCAAATTTTTGGAACTGGATATGGCATTTCTTGGAATGGAACTATGTGGGTTGCTATTGGTGTTGGAACATCACTTGGTAGTCCAAGCACAATTGCGTATTCATATGATGGAATTAATTGGACTGGTGTTTCTAATTCTCCTAGTATAACACAATTTGGATATTCAAATGCTGAATTCAATAATCGGCGCCCGAATACACTTACATTTCCAAGACAAATGACAATTGCGCTTGGTGCTGGACTAAACTCAATCGCATATTCATATGATAATGGGCTTACATGGACTGGATTAGGAACAACTATTTTTACTACTTTGGGAATCAATGTTGCTTGGAATGGAACAATGTGGATTGCTGGTGGAATTGGAACAAATACACTTGCTTATTCATATAATGGAATTAATTGGACTGGACTTGGAACTAATATTTTTTCATCAGCTGGAATCAATATTATTTGGAATGGAACTATGTGGATTGCTTGTGGTGATGGAACAAATACAATTGCTTATTCATATAATGGAATTATTTGGACTGGACTTGGACAAACAATTTTTACAACGACTTGTGGTTATATTGCTTGGAATGGAACTATATATGTCGGAGTTGGTATAGGAACAAATACAATTGCTTATTCATATAATGGAATTAATTGGACTGGATTAGGACAAACTATTTTTACATCAGGAGGTGGAGGTATTGCTTGGAATGGAACTATGTGGGTCATAGTTGGAGATGGAACAAATTCAATTGCTTATTCATATAATGGAATTAATTGGGTTGGATTAGGACAAACTATTTTTTCGCGTGCAGATGATATTGCTTGGAATGGAACACTTTTTGTTGCAGTTGGACAAGGAATAAATGCAATTGCTTATTCATATAATGGTCTTAATTGGACTGGTATCGGAACCAGTATTTTACCAGGAGCAGGATGGGGAGTTTGTTGGAATGGAGTATATTGGGTTGCGGTCGGAGCAGGAGTAAATTCAATTGCTTATTCATCTAATGGAATTAATTGGATTGGTCTTGGATCAACTGTTTTTGGAAGTAATGGAAATGGTGTTAGTTCAAATTTTAATTCTCCTGCGACGGTATACATTCAACAACCAACTATCGCTCTTGGAAGTGGAACAAATACGCTAGCTTACTCAACTGATGGAATATTATGGAGTGGATTAGGGACTAATATATTTTCAAATTCTGGAACTGATTGCGCTTGGAATGGTTCAATGTATGTTGCTTGTGGATATGGAACAAATACACTAGCATATTCATATGATGGACTAACTTGGACTGGACTTGGAAGCACAATTTTTTCAAATAGTGGATATGGTATTTCTTGGAATGGTTCTCAATGGTTAGCACTAGGAGGATCTGGAACAAATATAATCGCATATTCGAGTAATGGATTATCTTGGTCTATTGTTTTATCTCCTCCTTTTAACACATATGGATTTGATGTTTCTTGGAATGGAACACTATGGGTTGCTGTTGGTCAAGGTGGTAGTAATACAATTGCTTATTCATCAAATGGAATTTCATGGACTGGATTAGGTTCAACTATTTTTAGTGGAAATGGATATGGAATTGCTTATAATGGCAGACGATTTGTCGCAGTAGGAACTGGAACAAATACGATTGCTTATTCAAATGATGGTTTAACATGGACTGGTCTTGGAACAACCATTTTTACTGGTTATGGAAATGGTATTGCTTGGAATAATGAGAGATGGGTTGCGGTTGGTTTTGGAGGTCCCTCAATAGCTTATTCAACTGATGGAATAACATGGACAAGTGTTTCAACAAGTACAAGTATATTTAATTATGGAGGGGATATTTATTGGGATGGACGTCGTTGGATAAGTATTGGTTCTGGATTAAATACAATCGCAACATCTAATGATGGAATAACATGGTATGGGGTCGCAAAAAGTACCACACTTTTTTCAACTGGCGGATATGGTCTTTCATCAAATTATAATGCATCATCAAGTCAGTTAATCGTTAGCAATACGAGCGGAACAACTTTATCAAACCGTTTAGAAATAGTCGCAGATTCTTACTATAATCAAGGACCAACTGAACTTACAGTTTCTATAACATCAAACAATTTATAATTTTATTTTAATCGAAAAAAACGAATCATTTTTTTCTGAATTGATTATATAAATGAGTAAAAAAAATATAAATAATAAAAATTGTGGTCTGACAGGACCTACCGGACCAACTGGATTAAGAGGACCAACTGGAAATAATGGATTAATTGGGCCAACTGGACCGGAAGGTTGTAGTATATCCCCATATTCGATTCTTCCTCAACGTGGGACACGCGCCATTAATGAACTTATTGGGTATCTTGGAAACACTGGACCAACTGGACAAAATGGCGCAACTGGACCAAAAGGAAGAACTGGACCAGAAGGACCACGAGGAGAAGCAGGAGGTGCAACTGGACCGAATGGTCCCGCCGGAAAAAATGGTAAAGTTGGAGAAACTGGACCACAAGGACATACTGGACCACAAGGACTAACTGGCGCAACTGGACCCAGAGGAAGCACTGGAATAACTGGAAGAAAAGGACCAACAGGTTTGAATGGTCATACTGGTAAAAAAGGAGGGATTGGACCAAAAGGGAATACTGGATTGATTGGACCAATTGGACAAACAGGTCCAAATGGAAGAGTTGGTCCAACTGGTAATAGAGGTCCAACTGGTCAAAATATATTTGGTCCAAATGGAGGAACTGGTCCTGATGGCCAAACTGGTGCGACTGGATTTGGACCGGTCGGTTCGACTGGACCACAAGGAATAACTGGCGCAACTGGACACACTGGTTCAACTGGAAGAAGAGGAGGAGTCGGTTTTCAAGGAATAACGGGAGAGTCTGGAAATACTGGTCGCACTGGACCAAGAGGTCTTGGAGATACTGGATCTACTGGACCTACCGGAACAATTGGAAAAATAGGTATAACTGGACCAACTGGAATTGGTATAACTGGCCCAACTGGCGCGACTGGTGCAACTGGACGAACTGGACCGACTGGATTAGGACCAAGCGGCCCCACTGGTCCTACCGGAACAACTGGACCCACTGGCGCAACTGGACATGTTGGAGATACTGGACCCATCGGTCCAACTGGAAGAAAAGGACCAACTGGTCATACAGGGGCAACTGGTGCAACTGGTGCGACTGGGTCATATAGTGGACATACAGGACGAAGGGGGCCAACTGGACTGACTGGTTCTGGAAATACTGGTATTATGGGACATACCGGAAGAATTGGGCCAGTTGGACCAATCGGCTATACAGGTCGACAAGGTTCACGGGGATATCAAGGAAATAGTGGGCCGACTGGCTTAACTGGTGCAACTGGAGAAATTGGACCAACCGGAGCAACTGGACCTACCGGACATACCGGACCCACCGGCATAACTGGTGCAACTGGTTTAGGAATAATTGGTCCAACTGGGAATCGAGGAAATACTGGTCCTACTGGCGCAACTGGACGAACAGGTAATACTGGACAAATCGGACATACCGGAAATCGAGGACACACTGGACAACAAGGACATACCGGTCCAACTGGTATTGGATTAACTGGACAACAAGGACCAACTGGTTTGCGAGGAAATACTGGGGAAACAGGAGCAACTGGACATACCGGACCAATTGGACCACTTGGAAATCAAGGACCGACTGGCGAAACTGGACCTACTGGACCACGTGGAGATACTGGACCAGCTGGTTTAATTGGAAGAATCGGACCAACCGGAAAAACGGGACCTACTGGGGCAACTGGTCCCACGGGTGCAACTGGTTCCACTGGAAAGACTGGACCGACTGGAACAACTGGTATTAGAGGATATACTGGACCACGTGGAGATAGTGGAATTACTGGTGGTCGCGGAGGAACTGGACCCACTGGGCAAACTGGGAATACTGGAATAGTTGGACCAACTGGAAAAAGAGGAGATTTATATAAAACAACTTCGACTGATACAATAAATTTGGCATCACTTTCTGTTGGAAATTATAGAGTATATACTGTTGGAACACAACTATCATATACTGCTGGACAAAATATTATTTTTAGTCATAACATATTCAACTCTCTTGAAGGAAAAATAGATACTTATAATCTAATTACTGGAAGTTTAAGAATATATATAACAAATATTACTGGAACAATTAGTTCAAATATATGGTATGTTAATTTAGATGGGACTACTGGTCTTCAAGGAAATACTGGTAAAACCGGACCAGCTAGTTTAACTGGCGCAACTGGAAGAATTGGACTTACCGGCATTCAAGGTAATACTGGACAACAAGGAAATACCGGAAATACTGGACCAACCGGAGAAAGTGGCACAAGTGGTGCAACAGGACCCACGGGAACAACTGGTGCAACTGGACCTACAGGAGTATCAGGGCTAACTGGTCCAACTGGACCAATCGGAAAAACTGGAACAACCGGAACTACCGGAACAACGGGACCAACCGGCTCAACTGGACCTACTGGAACAACTGGAACAACCGGATCGACTGGAACAACTGGACCTACGAGTGCAACTGGATCGACTGGATCCACTGGCGCAACTGGAATAATTGGATTAACTGGACCTACCGGAAACACTGGACCAACGGGAACTACGGGACCAACCGGCTCAACTGGACCTATGGGAAAAACGGGACCTACCGGACCTACCGGACCTACCGGACCTACTGGACCTACCGGACCAACCGGACCAACCGGACCTACTGGGCAAACCGGTCCAACCGGACAAACCGGTCCAACCGGACAAACCGGTCCAACCGGACAAACTGGACCTACTGGACCTACCGGACCTACCGGAATAACTGGACCCACCGGATCAACTGGACCTACCGGAACAACTGGTAGAACTGGTTCAATTGGTTCAACTGGTCCCACTGGAACAACTGGGGCTACTGGACCCACTGGCGCAACCGGACCCACTGGACCTACGGGACCTACTGGACCAACTGGGGCTACTGGGGCTACTGGGCAAACCGGTGCAACTGGACCTACGGGACCCACCGGCGCAACTGGACCAACCGGCGCAACCGGACCCACAGGCGCAACTGGACCCACCGGCTCAACTGGACCTACTGGTCCAACCGGCGCAACCGGACCTACGGGACCAACTGGACCCACCGGACCTACGGGACCAACCGGCTCGACTGGAATAACTGGACCTACGGGACCAACTGGACCCACCGGACCAACCGGACCTACGGGACCAACTGGGCCTACGGGACCCACTGGACCAACTGGACACACTGGACCTACCGGACCAACCGGCGCAACCGGACCTACCGGCGGAACCGGACCTACCGGACCCACTGGCGCAACTGGACCAACCGGACAAACTGGGCCGACTGGTCCCACTGGTTCTACTGGTCCCACTGGCGCAACTGGACCTACCGGACCAACTGGGGCAACTGGTGCAACTGGTCCAACTGGACCCACTGGGCCTACGGGACCAACAGGAGCAACTGGACCCACTGGACCTACCGGACCTACTGGATCAACTGGGCCTACGGGACCCACCGGCGCAACTGGACCCACTGGCGCGACTGGGCCAACTGGAATAACTGGACCTACGGGACCAACCGGCGCGACTGGACCTACTGGACCAACCGGCCCAACTGGACCAACTGGCGCGACTGGACCTACCGGACCTACTGGGCCAACTGGACCTACTGGACCTACGGGACCCACTGGCGCAACCGGACCTACCGGACCCACTGGCGCAACTGGAACAACTGGGCCTACTGGACCAACTGGACCAACCGGCCCTACTGGGCCTACTGGTATGACGGGACCTACCGGACCAACTGGCGCAACTGGACCTACCGGATCTACGGGACCCACCGGACCAACCGGCTCGACTGGGCCTACTGGTATGACTGGACCTACTGGACCAACCGGCTCAACTGGTATGACTGGAATAACTGGACCAACCGGACCAACCGGCTCGACTGGGCCTACGGGACCTACGGGTCCAACTGGACCGACTGGTTCAACTGGACCTACCGGTATGACAGGGCCTACCGGACCTACGGGAGCTACTGGCCCAACTGGTGCGACGGGACCTACTGGACCTACGGGAGCAACTGGGCATACCGGTATGACGGGACCTACTGGCATGACTGGCGCAACGGGAGCAACTGGAAAAACTGGACCAACTGGACCTACTGGACCTACTGGTATGAAGGGACCAACTGGGCCAACTGGGCCAACTGGGCCTACTGGACCTACTGGCGCGACTGGTGCAACTGGTCCAACTGGAACAACTGGATATTCTGGACAATATGGTAATACAGGAGAAACAGGTAATACTGGACTGACCGGACCTACGGGAACTACTGGACCCACTGGCCCAACTGGACCTACCGGACCAACTGGACCGACTGGACCAGCGGGATTTCGCGGAATAACTGGGCCACTGTTTGGAGAAACTGGACCAACGGGACCCACTGGACCCACTGGTCCAACTGGCACGACTGGACCAACTGGTCCAACTGGACCCACTGGCGCAACTGGTCAAACAGGTCCTACTGGTCAAACAGGTCCTACTGGTAATACTGGCTCAAATGGTATATTTGGACCCACTGGTATGACTGGGCCTACTGGCCCAACTGGACCAACCGGCCCTACTGGACCAACTGGAACAACTGGGCCTACTGGCCCAACTGGACCCACTGGTTCTACTGGCCCAACTGGGCCTACTGGACCCACTGGACCCACTGGTTCAACTGGGCCAACCGGTCCTACTGGGCCTACTGGACCCACTGGCGCAACTGGTCCAACCGGATCTACGGGACCCACTGGACCTACGGGACCCACTGGACTTACTGGACCCACCGGAATAACTGGTCCAGCAGGAAATACTGGACCCACTGGACAACAAGGAACAACTGGTCCAACCGGTTTATCGCAACAAATCACAAATATTGCACAAACATATTCTACACTTACACAACAATTAACACCAGTTATTTATAATACATCGACACGCGTAAGTTCTTCTAATATAATCGCACAATTAGATAGTAGTCTTAATAATCAGCAGGTTTATACATTTGGTAATAGTATTCCAAATAGATGGGTCGCAGTTGGAAGAGATGTGAATTCAATCGCATATTCAGATAATGGACTTACTTGGACAGGACTTGGACAAACAATTATATCTACCGCAAATGATGTTTTCTGGAATGGAACAATGTGGATAGGTGTAGGAAATGGAATGAATACAATCGCTTATTCATATAATGGAATTAATTGGATTGGATTAGGAACAACCATTTTTGATAATACATCATTTGGAGTTGCTTGGAATGGAACTATGTGGGTCGCTGGTGGCTCAGTATCAAATACACTCGCATATTCTTATAATGGAATTAATTGGGTTGGTATTGGAACTTCTATTTTTTCACAAGCTGGTTATGATTTTGCTTGGAATGGAACTATGTGGGTTGCTTCTGGACAAGGAATAAATGCTCTTGCTTATTCATATAATGGAATCAATTGGACTGGATTAGGAACAACAATGTTTGGTAGTTATTCACTCGGAATTGCTTGGAATGGAACTATATGGGTCGCAGTTGGAGGGTTAACTAACACAATTGCTTACTCATATAATGGAATCAATTGGACTGGTCTTGGAGCAAGTATTTTTACTGCTGGTGGTAATGGAATCGGTTGGAATGGAAATATGTGGGTCGCAGTTGGTTCAGGAACAAATACAATTGCATATTCATACAATGGACTTACATGGACTGGTATTGGAGCAACTATTTTTAATAACTATGGATATGATGTTTATTGGAATGGAACTATGTGGGTTTCCGTTGGGTTCGGTTCTTCTAATACAATCGCTTATTCATACAATGGAATCAACTGGACTGGATTAGGAACATCGGTTATTTCATATTTAGGAAATGGAGTCGCTTTCAATAATCGGCGCCCGAACACACTTACATTTCCGAGACGGATGACAATTGCTTGTGGTCAAGGAACAAATACAATTGCTTATTCATATGATAATGGAATTACATGGACTGGAATTGGATCAACAATTTTTTCTTATGGAAATGGAATTGCTTGGAATGGAACTATATGGGTTGCTGTTGGAGGTGAAACAAATACAATTGCTTATTCATATAATGGAGTTAATTGGACTGGATTAGGAACAAATATTTTTTCAAATGTTGGTTTTTGTATTGCTTGGAATGGAACTATGTGGGTTGCTGGTGGAGATGGAACAAATACACTTGCTTATTCATATAATGGAATTATTTGGACTGGAATATCAACAAGCACAAGTGTTTTTGAAGGTAATACTCTGGGAATTGCTTGGAATGGAACAATGTGGGTTGCTGTTGGAGGATCGATAAATACAATTGCTTATTCATATAATGGAATTAATTGGACTGGAATTGGACCTGTTAGTTTTACTTATGGATATGAAGTTGATTGGAATGGAATTATGTGGGTTGCTGTTGGATATGGACCAAATTCACTTGCTTATTCATATAATGGAATTAATTGGATCGGATTAGGAACAACTATTTTTTCAAATACTGGAAATAATATTGCTTGGAATGGAACTATGTGGGTTGCTGTTGGAAATGGAACAAATTCAATTGCATATTCATATAATGGAATTAATTGGACTGGATTAGGAACAACTATTTTTAGTTATGGATATGGAATTACTTGGAATGGTACATATTGGATCTCAGTTGGAAAAAAAATAGATTCAATTACGTTTTTATATAATGGAATAATTGTGTATTCATCTGATGGAATAAACTGGACTGGAATATCAACAAGCACAAGTATTTTTTCATTAGTAGGAAATTATGTTTCATCAAATTTCAACTCCCCTGCAACAGTATATATTCAACAACCAACAATAGCACTTGGAAACGGAACAAATACAATGGCTTACTCAACTGATGGAATTCTATGGTCTGGATTGGGAACCAATATATTTTCATTGACTGGATATGATTGCGCTTGGAATGGTTCAATATATGTTGCTTGTGGATCAGGAACAAATTCATTAGCATATTCATATGATGGACTAACATGGACTGGACTTGGAACAAGCACTAATTTTTTTACTATTATCGGACATGGAATCAGTTGGAACGGAACAATGTGGGTTGCTGTTGGAGGTGGAACAAATTCAATTGCTTATTCATATAATGGAATAACATGGACTGGAATCGGAGCAACTATTTTTACTACGTATGGATATGGAGTTTCTTGGAATGGAACTATATGGGTCGCTGTTGGAAATGGAACAAATTCAATTGCTTATTCATCAAACGGAATCTCTTGGACTGGACTTGGAACAAGTATTAACTTTTTTACAGATACTGGATATGATGTTGCTTATAATGGACGACGCTTTGTTGCAGTTGGAGGTGGAACAAACACAATCGCGTATTCAGATAACGGTATAACATGGACTGGACTTGGAACAAGCACTAATTTTTTTACTACATATGGATATGGTATTTCTTGGAATAATGAGAGATGGGTCGCAGTTGGTAATGGAGGAAATTCGATTGCTTATTCAACTGATGGAATTTCTTGGACCGGTGTTTTAACAAGTACAACAAATCCGACTGTTTTTTCAACTGGAAATCAAGTTTCTTGGGATGGAAAACGTTGGATTGCTGTTGGAGAGGGTACAAATCGTATTGCAACATCAAATGATGGAATAACATGGTATGGAGTCGCAACGAGTCCGAGTCTTTTTACAACTAGTGGTGGATACGGTATTTCACATAATTACAACGCATCATCGAGCCAGTTATTAGTTAGCAATACAAGTGGACAAACTTTATCAACCCAACTCGATATTGTAGCGGACGCATATTACAACCAAGGCCCAACTGAACTAGCATTACGAATCGCGACATTACAATAAATATTTTTGAATAAATAATAAAATTATTATTCAAAATCAACTCAAAAATTCACATTTTACTCGCGCAATTGAATTATATTCTCAATCTTTTTAAAGAAATTCAAGTCTTTCATTATTCTTTCTTTTTCTTTTCTTATTACATCAATTCTCTCTGACCACCAATCCTCTTCGATTGCTTTTTTAACAATGGCAATACTTCCTTCCAAATCATTTAAATCAAGTCTTACAAAAGCCATCGGATTTAAAAATTCTTCTAAGTTTTGACATCCCCAATAAAAGCATAAACATTCGCACATAATTGGCTCATATATTTTCTCCGTCGCATAATTAACCTCCGCATTATTTTCCGCTGTAAAAGCATATTTATATTTAGAATATCCATTATATGTTTTATCATCTTCTAACTGACCAATATAAGAGGAAAAATTATGATAGTTATCTCTACCAAATACATTAATCATTTTTGATCCAGTTTTACAATTGTTGATTTTATCTTTCCAATATTCAACCGATATAATATCTCTATTTGGCTCATTATATATTAAATTATTTCTTTCTAATAAATCAACCATTTCTTTTACAGAACTGACATATTCCATATTATTTGTAAAAAGTTGTTTATATGTTTCAGGAACATTCACTATTGGTATTGTTTTTAAACCGATTGCTTCCCAATGACGATAACACTCAGCCCTATCTCCCGCAGGTGAAAGAATAAATTCAGACTGAGATAATTTTTCATAATATTTATCCACATTATCTTTTGGAACATCCGGAATAATATTTCTTTCTGGATTATTCTCTTTTGTAACAAATAGATTCGCAATTTTATTATTTTTTTCGCCACCATTATTCTTCAATAACGCATTGTAATATTTTGGTAAAAACTGTTGAAATATTCCATAAGGAAATCCTTCATATTTGGGATGTTCAAATAATGGATTTTGAGAGAACCATTTAATCAAATATGGATTATTTAAAATAGTGGATGTTAATTCTGATTGAAATATTTGAGGATTATGAAATTGACCAGTAATCAATATAAATTTCTTATCAATTGTAGGTAGAATATTTACACAAAAATCTTGAAAATAATTAACTTGAACATATAAAATATCATTTTCCTTAATTTTTAATGTTCTATTATTTAAAATATTTTGAGCATCTGGTATAATACTCGGAATTTCTTTCCAATCATCTCCTAAAAATAAATCACAAATATAATACCCCATTAATGGATTAACAATATATTTTACTAAGTTATTACAATCATTATTACATTGTTTTAACATATTTGCAAAATAGTTCGTTTTTACATTTATTTCCGATTCCATTCTTTTTATAAAATTATTTCTTAAAATATGTCCAGTATCCTGATTTTTGCGACTACAAATAGAAACAATCTTATTTATTTTATTCTGTTTAATATTCGGACGTTGTGATTTGATAAATAAATTTTTTTCTTTATAAACTCTTAAAAATCTTGATTCATCCGGTTGCGCCCATTCCCCCCATGTTTTAACACCCCAATTTTTACTTTCATCATAAACCCACGGTTCCATTTGAAAAACGATTGTTTTATCGGCCTCATAATATTCATTATTAATTGGATGATTTACTATTACATAATAGTCCGGATTTTTTGAAGTAAATCTTATACCCTTTTCTGTATTATATCTATTCCATTGCGCACATACACTCTCTGAATCCCCCCAATTGCATAACAGTTTTATTTTTTTTACTTTTTTTAAAACTGTATCATAATCCCGACTGACCAGATAATAATCGAATGATTCATACAAACTGATTATTTTATCTACATTTTCTGAATTTGTATGCTCATTTGATTCAAATTTTATTTCTCTTGGATGAAAATTATCTGGAAGATATCGTAAATATTCATATAATCCTCTTAAAATAATACAGTCATGTCCCTCTGTATCAATCTTCATATATTCCAGACCCCTGACATTATTTGAATAAAATAATCTACTAACAGATACTAATTCAACTGATTCAACCCTAACAAATTTTTCTACATTATGTTTTTTATGTAATGGATGATAATCACCAATTGTATTACAACCTTTAAACCATTCCGGTAGATTATTTTCCTTTATTATAGTTTCTGGTATATAATACATATTTATATTTTTTGTTTTAGGAATATCTGTCGTCGCCATATTTATTTTTTTTACATTTTTTTTATTCGGTAGCTCATTCAAATATACTGATAATGGTTCTACTGTTAAACCATAATCATCATCATTCGCTGTTTCAATAAGTGTATCAAAATTACTTGTTCCAATTTCAACAAATTTATAATCAATTAGATGAGTCATATTTTTAAATGCCTTATCAATGAAATAATGTAATGGAGTATTCAATTCTGACATTGATTCATATGCTTTATAAACGGAATTGACTAATACAACAAATGGCTGATATTCTCGAATTATCGTTTTGTAATTATCATATGGTTTATCCAAGAATTCCATATAACAATTATTCCAATTCACCGGATAAACAGTATCTAATCCATTAAATATCTCATAATTATTAAAATATTCTGTCGTCTCATATTTATTCTGTAAATATTTATTCCCTATCTCTTCCCATTCAATCGTATCTTTTTTCAAATCAAGAATATTTTTAATATCTTCTTTCCATGATTTCATTAACACCGTATTTGGTTTCGTTCCAAAAATCCCATTCCATATTGTTTCATTATTCTGTCTAATAAAAAATCCATCTTTTTTTTCGAATATGTCGAATAACGTATCTAAGCTGTCCATAAGAATTGTATCACTATCGAGCCAAATACCACCAAAATCACATAATACATTCACTCGAAGATAATCCGCCTGATGAGCAGGTTGTAATTTTCTAAAATAATGAGGAACATCGATATAATCATATATATTCTTTTCATTAATCAATACCAAATTATAGCCTCCACCCTTCGTTGAATTCAGTTCCATTATTCTCCGCAATATCTTTATCAATTTATACTCATGTCCAACCCAATATAAAAATACATTCCTCAGCGTCGTAGTTTTGAATCTTTCATTTTCATTATTATAACATACACACGCTGGACCAGTATAATATAATCTATATTTTTCAAATATATCGCTAAATCGGACCTCTAAATCCTCTTTTGTTATATAACCACATTTTTTATTATTATTGTTATTCCATATAATACTCTCAACAGTAAAATCTTTCATATCATCTATCATCACGACATGGTCCTTATTATTATATTTCCTTATGGCGTCTAATTCTAATTGAATTGGTGATACATAATCATTCGCACACGCCGTATCTAAACTGGAATAATGACCATCTAACCAAAATGTTACACCACAATCAATTTTCTCCAATATTTTCGGAAGTAAAACACCGGAATCTCCGTGATGAACATGAACATTTGGATAATTTTTAAATTTTTGACTACATATATTATAATACTTTTCAGCTAATTCAATGCTATGGATTTCTTTAAACCCTAATCTTAGTGCGGCCTCAATACCACCTCCAACAAAGGCACCACTTTCAATAAATACATCATTCATAATATTTGCGTCCTGTTCATATATTTTTTCAATTGTATGCTTCTCAAAAGACCGCTTAATATAAATCCCATCTTTTGATGAAAAATAGGGAGAAGTCGTTAATTTTTCATTTTCTATATTATTCTTGAAAAATCCGAGTGTATTAAAACCTGCACAATTCTTATCATTATAGGCTATCGCCATCATTTCATCTAATGATTTCCGATTATAATATAAATCATTTCCAATCTGGTCCCTATTTGGAACAAAATCAAAATATTGACTTATATCCTCATTTAAATTCATTGAATCGCTATTATTCTGAATATCTGTATCAATGTTTTTTCCATTTTCATTCCATTCAGCAAAAGCTAAATGGGGGTGTGATTCATAACAATCTAAATTAGATATCTTCATAAGATAATCTATACCATGTTTTATCCCATTCATAGCAATATATTCTAATATTTTTATGGCCCCTTTACGATTTATTGAATAACAGTGCGTCGCCCCAATATAAAGATTCTTATCTAATTTCTCAATGGCCGTATGTTCTGATTCGACATTATATATATGTTTTACTTTATTTCTTTCATTCTCAAACATATGATATCCAAAAAATATTAATTCATAGTCTTCTAATTTAATCTTGTTCATTTTCTCCTGAAAATTTTCGCATAACTCGAAATCATCCTCCATAATTATATAATATTCCGCAGTATCATTAATTAACTGTTTCCATAAATTATAATGACTTAAAGCACATCCTATAACTCCTTTCCTGTTTCCAAAATCATTCCCAGTAAATAGTTTTCTTATTTCTGGCGTTGTCGCTAATTTTTTTCCATCGACTGCCTCAACAAATTCATAATTTGTTATATTCGATCCCTTAAATTTCTGAATTACATTATCCCGTCGGTCAGTTCGCCTGAGAAGATTGATTACTTTTATTTTATTTGCGCTACCCACCTCTTTTAAATCTGTCTTCACAAATTGGCTCTCATCATTCATAGTATACGCATTCATGCCTGTTCGGTCTGACGTGAGTTTCCCAATATGTTCGCAAGTTATCCGGTTGAAAAAAGCGGAACGGAACCCCGCTCCATACCAACGGTCGGCGTAATCTTTCTCAAAGAACTGATTCGCGGAATTATAGTTCCCGAGTTCGAGAATCGCATCGACCTTTATAATCGACGGCCGGAAACTGTAATCTGTCCAATAATGACAGTTTGGATAATTGAATGACCCGCTCTTGTGGTCGTGTAAAACGATTTCATGTGTCGCACCAAATGGGGCGTGTCCCGAAATGGAATAGTCCTTTATTTGCTCCCCGTAATTTCTGTTGAACAAGACCTGCTTGATATTACCTTCCAAATATTTGATTCCGGTCTTGATGTAATCCATCCGACAATGGAATCTGAAATCGTCCTCCATATGAATCCAATATGTCGGCCGGAGTTCATTCAATTTATCCCAAATAATATTCATACTCTGGCGATGTCCCTTCTCTTCTGGACCCTTCATATAATAATCAATCCAATTATACTTCCGCTTCATCTGGTTGCGGTCTTCCGGCGATGAATTATCATCCACACAAAACCAATAGTCAATTATATCAATATCGGTCCATGTGTTCGTAATAGAATTGACAGTCTGTTGAAATAGGTCGAAGCGCTTACACGTTGTCATTGTCAGAATAATTTTTGGGGATTTTGATGGCTTCTTATTCTTGATTGGACTATACTTAGTCAGTTGGTCCTTATTTATTAGCTTGTTCCAGAGTTCGAATGCACTCTGAGGTATTGAATGTCCGGCGCGAGATAGAGAACAAATCGACTCATCAACCCTTTCGAAAAGCATCGCGTCCGGTTTTACATCGTAGAACTGGATATTCCCAAATGTGGCAAAAATTGAAGAAGGAGATGCATTCGTATCCATTAATAATTTTCGACAACATTCCATACCCATTTCCTTCTTACCGCAATAATATGCGCTAATTGATGCATTATATTCCAGCACTGAATCATATTTTGTAATATCAATAAACAACTTGTCATTCGGGCGTTTATTATAACCTTTGTATTTTTTATAAAGGGCGCATACGAATAAATTCATTCCGGATTCACGAAGAAACTGAATAGCCTCCGCGATTCCCTCCATCCTCTCGCCATCATACTCAGTTGTCTTTAACCAATATTTAAGAGCCTCTATCATATCTCCCTTCTGTTTATACAAATTCCCAATCATCAGGCAACTATAATATTTTTCTTGATACCAATTATTAAGAGTCAAGCATTTCTTATACCATGAAATGGAATTATCTGGCTCTCCGGCATCCTTCCAACTTTGCGCACAATAAAACGCATACCTGTCCGTCAGAGAAGTATCCGTCTCTGTTTGGCATGCCATCTCTAATACTTTTGCATCCTTCTCATATTTCTTTGGGTCCTGACTGCGATTTCCGGTTCTTCCAGATTCCACGTGATAATCACCATCAATTGTTGCGCTTACAGCGTTTGGCTCACAACATGACAAGAATTCATGTAATACACCTATAAATTTCCAGCGACGCCGGTTATTAACAAGCAGCGGCCGAACATACTCAAAACCTTCTCCAAATTTGAGATTATATGAGTCCTTGTCGAGGACCGCAGGAAGCTTGAAGTCCCCATGAAAACTGTCGTCTGCATCGAAAATTAGGAGATAGTCCGTTTTATTATAGGCGCTTTCAAGAGATTTTGTTCGGTTATGTCCGAAATCTTTCCACGCATGTTCGACGAGCTCCCCATCTATATTTTTCTCTTTCCAATAGCCCTTAATGAGCTCAATCGTGTTATCTGTGGAACCTGTATCGGAAATTACCCAGTAAGTTATCGGGACGTATTTTAATATGTTATCGAACGTCTTACAAATGATATGGGACTCATTCTTGACTATCATGTTTAAACATATTGAAACCATGAAATATATAATTTAAATCTCTTTAAACTATATGTCTGACCTAAAAAATTATTTTAATGATATTATAAAATTAAATCCATCATTTGGTTCATTTTTAGGATATAGAAAATATGATAAAGACTATGAAAATGGTCTATCTCCTGAATACCTGAAAAAATACAAGGCTCTTCTACAAAAATACAAAAACACAAAAGATAAAGTATTACGCTACGAGGTCAAAATGGGATTACAAGGTCTTAAATATAAATTATATCTTATACCATTTTCTTCACATAATAATGAAATCATTAACTTTACTTTTTTTAACCAGACATTTTACCCTCTTAAAACGGCGCGTGATTATGAAAATTTAGTCCGAAGACACGAAAAATTTATGAAATATATCGACAGTGGAATAGCAAATATGCGCGAGGGGATGAAATGCTGGATGGTCTTACCAAAAATCATATGCGAGAAAATGATTACTGGTCTGGAAGAATTTTATAAAAAGAAAGGATATCTAATCAAGGTCCCTAAAAAATATGAACGCGTGTTTGAATCTTATGGGTCCAAGATAAAAGAGCTTATTGATTTTGTAAAAGGGGACTATTTGAAAAAATGTATTGCTGGCGTGGGTATATGTAATTTACCGAACGGGAAGGAAATATACCGATATTTAGTTAAAGAGCAAACCACCACAAACAAAACCCCCGAAGATATTTATGCATTCGGGCTAAAAGAAGTTTCCAGAATAAAGGACGAACTCGAAAAATTAAAACGGAAGATGGGTTTCAATTGTTCCCTCTTGGAATTCTACAAGAAAATGAAAGCGAATCCAAAGAACTATTGTAATACTAAAGATGATGTTGTAAAAGAATATGCAAGAATTGGAAAGGAAATTAGGGAGACTGTCATGCGCCAGTATTTCTGGGACGAAGTTAAGCCATATGAATTAGTGAAAGTTCCGAAGGATATGGAGGAAGGGAACGCAGGGGCCTTTTACTATCCCGGAAATAAAAAACGTGTCGGAACATTTTACATAAATACACGGGATATTCGGGAAAACCCCAAATATAGTATGATGGCGCTTACACTTCACGAGGGAATTCCGGGCCATCATTACCAATATCGCTACATGATTGAAAAAAAAATTCCATTTTATAAAATATACGGAATTGATGGAAGCGCTTATGCGGAAGGATGGGGACTATACGCCGAATCGCTTGGAGAATATGATGATTATTCCTATTTTGGGAGATTGAGCTACGAGATATTCAGGGCGCTTCGATTGGTTGTGGATACCGGTATTCATTACTATGGATGGACCTATAAACGAGCCGTCGATTATATGATGGAGTATATCTCATTTGAACGGTCGGAAATTGATAGCGAAGTGGAGCGGTATATTTGTATTCCGGCGCAGGCACTCTGTTATAAAATTGGAGAAACCGTTATAAAAGAGTTGCGGGATGATTATATGCGGGGAGCGGGGGCCAATATAAGGGATTTTCATCGGAAAATATTGGAAAATGGGGTTTTACCATTGGATATATTGAAAGAGAACTTTCATAAAAAATGATGGTAAAATGAATGCTTTTTATAGGTAATAAAAAATGTCTGCAGCACAACCACAAACATTTTTGGGTAAAACCCGAACCCCATATGAAACATTTCAAGAATCCGAACTTGATTCTAGATATTGTGATTGCAGGCTTTCTTGTTCGATGAATGTACCAGATCCTGAAAATAGTATTGAACTTTCTCTTAACTCTATCTTTTTACGGAACCATCGTGGATGTAATTGTGAAAATGGAAATTGGTTTTTTGATAAGGATAGAAACAAACATAACTGCGGATTTCCACGTTCTGGTTATTGTAACGGATTGAGAATAAAACCGTGTGTCAAATGTGAAATTACCAATCAAAATAAGACATTCTACCTAAGACTTGAATTCAATTTTGAATTTGAAAATTTTGGTGAGAGCACTGATTTTGATAGAGAAATTGAAGAATATAATCATATGTGTAAAATTCTTTTAGTTGAGATACATGATTATAGAATTATTGAGCCTGAATCACTGAAACTTTTATTTAACAACATGATTCTAGCAGAACCCAATGATGATGTCGAAAAAAATAAAGTTGGCGAAACTCGTATTCTTATTGAATACAATATTCTGCTACTTAATGGCACAATTCGAAACTACTCACTTCATATTCTTTCCATCAATTATTTGGACGCTTTTGGTGGAAGTTCATTTCCAAACCCACTCGGTGTCAACGTCATTGAGAGTTCGGAAAACTAAATCGTTTGATTTTATAAAAAAATGATTAAAAATACGATTAAAATACACGAAACAAAAATGTTGAAAAAAATTGCAATTTATTTACTGTTTATATTTGAGATTACTGTATCTATGATGTATTTTAAGCACGAGAGTCTAAAAATTCCAGATTTTCGTTGGATTCCAACAATTTGCATTCCAACTTATGGAGGATGGACAAATCTATATAATCATGCGGTTTTATATGATTTTTCAATTTCTCCTTACCATGAAGTTCGAAATTGTTTGGTTAGAGAAAGCGAAATCAGATTCACTCAAATATACTTTGATAATGTAATCATTTTGGAAATATACTTGATTCTTTTTTGCTTGAATTTTATCATAAAAAAGGCTTAAAAAGATTTTGATATATTATATAATATATCAATGAACTTTAATATCGGCAAAATATATATAAGACCTACAAACTTTATAACATATCGCACAATTGGAGCAGAATATTATTCAAGAATGCGTAAACAAATAATTGAAAATTATAATAATAAGCGCAGACGAGTCTTTGTTGAAAAAAATACCCCAAAGAAAGGATTAACAAACTATGGAAGTTTTCAGAACATAGATAAAATAAAGTGGTCTCCTGCGTCTTATGTTAAAGAAGAAGAGAAAAAAGAAGTTGTTGAAATGAAACCAGTAAAAAAGCAGGTGTCATCCGATGATGAGTGGGTAGATGTGAAAAAGTCATTGTAATTCACGTAATTCGTCGAGGTTTCGCATTTCCATGTTATTGGTCATTCGGCTTCGGATGAAATTTTCAATACTTGAAACGCGTCGGAGTGCATTATTTCCTATTTCTTTCATTTCATTAACTACATGAATACGCAAAAAGTAGTAGGCGGATATCATTATAAAAATATGCCAGAGCGTATGCGTTATCCAATAAGGAAGAGTATCGATGTAATAATTTATATGAAAACATCCGATTCCGCTGACCGCGAATATGGTTCCTTTTATTAGGTTGTGTTTCTTAAATTCGGGACATTTCTTTCTGAAAATGAATATACCGAATACCATGAAAAAACAGACTCCTGCTATAATCAGCTCAACTTTGATTACAAAATCATCATAGAAAATCATAAAAAGACTGAACGTTCCGAGAATATTGAGGGGAATTCCTTTGTATTTTTCGGGGACTTTCGCGGTCATAATTGACAGAGTTATCATAACCATAATCGCGCAATAGAAATCGATGAATTGGAATGTTGAATAAAGTTTGGGATGGCTCTCTTTATGGGAGTCGAGCGCGTGATACGTCATCGAGGAGACCATTGATTGAAAGAGGACCCATCCTTCAATGAGATATTGCTCTTTTATTGAGACGTAGATTGGTAATAACATGAATAAGTTTGATAATATAAGAAGTAAGTCGGTCCATTCCATTATATATAAAAGATTGATGTTTTTATATATGAGTTTTATTTATTTATAAAGTAAATAAAACATCTAGATATAATTATCTTTGATATTTGTATATACGAGTTTTTATTTTTTGGAAGGCTTCGTTTCTTTTTTGGAAGGAGTTGTTTCTTTTTTGGAAGGAGTTGTTTCTTTTTTGGAAGGCTTTGTTTCTTTTTTGGAAGGAGTCTTTTCTTTTTTGGAATGCTTTGTTTCTTTTTTGGAAGGAGTTATTTCATCATGAACAGTTTTCGATTTATCAGAAATTTCTTTCTTTTTTGAACCACCTAATTTTACTGTTAAAAGAGAAGATGATGAACTTCTATATGGTCTTCTTGAAGTTTTTAAACTACGTCCATTAGTAAGAACAGCAGCCGCAACTGTTCCTGTTGTTTTTATTGCTGTTTGTGCTGTTTGTGAACCAAGAGCAGAAGAAGTCTCAGAAGCCGCTTTTGATGCGAGATTTCCAATCCCAGACCCGAACCTTCTAACATTATTCGCACTTGGAAATTTATCAATAATCCCAGACCCGAAACGTTTCGCATTATTCAAACTTGGAAATTTATCAATAATCCCAGACCCGAACCTTCTAACATTATTCGCACTTGGAAAACTTTTAAAAATACTTTCAACACCTCCCATCTTATATAATACTACATTAGATTTATTTTACGAATCAAAATAAAATATCAGTATAAAATAAATAATGACCATTCCCGCAATTGTTGAAAGCTATGAAAACCTTTTACACAAGGGAGTCTATCTAATTCAAATATTCTCTTATACGATTTCCTTCATTATCATCAGCATTAGTATAATTACATCAACATACATTTATTTTCACAAATTCAATTCTCAGCGTGACGCATATAATGAAACCAAACTAAATTTAGGGCGCTCAATTGCTCTGGCGCTTTCATTCATCTTGGGCGTTGAAATATTGAAACTGTTTTACATAAAAACATATCAACAGTTGGTTGTTGTAGCAACACTTGTCGCGATTAAACTACTGGTCAGTTATTTTTTATCAAAGGAAATAAATAATATTGATAATCAAACGAATGAATAATTTTATTATTGTAAATATAATGGTATATAAAAATTTAACAAAAGCGCAACAAGCGCGGTTTGATAAACTGAATCTTATACATCCTAAAAAAATGAAACCAAATGAAAAATATGAGTTTAATTTGCTATTGGGTAAAAAATATTTGTATTTGAGTACACGCGCGAAATATACACAAACTCAGAAGAAATTTTATAAAGACCAAGGAAAATATTTGGTGAAATATGCGGAAAATATTCGGAAGCGACATATTTTGAAGGTAATTTCGTGAGAATTATATTATTTATAAATAGTATGAATAATATAAATACGAATAATTTCAAAATAAAATTATTATTTGCTGAATTATCTGAATCGAATGGACAACAAAAAATTGAACTATTTCGTAATATTATTAAATTATCTGAATCTAATCAATCAAATGAATTAAATAGACAACAAAAAATTGAACTATTTCGTAATATTATTGAAGCACTTATTGAAAATGAAGATGTTATGCGTATTTTAGATTCAAGTCATTTTTTTGTAAAAGAACATTTACCACAAGCATTCAAACAATCGTCGCGTTTTAAGTTTGATAAAATACATCCCAGTGGTGTCCCATTAAAAGAATCACATGAAAAAAGATTAAAAGATAAAAGAAAAACTTCTGTAAAATTTAGTTCATATATTAGACCAAATCAAGAACTAGAACTACAATTATCAAATTTTGTTGACCAAAAACCAAAATTAAGATATTTTACTATGGGTTCAAGACAACATCCGAAACAATTTGAGCGGTGGAGTCCAAAAGAAATGTATGATTGGTGGCTTAGTTTAAGAGAAAGTAGAATTCCAAAATCAAAATGGCAAATATTAGACGCTGTTTTTTTTCTTTTTATAAATCAAATATCATGTATTTGTAATAGTTATATTAGATATGGTATACAAAATAATTCAAAAAATAAAAATGTTTTCAAAGAAGAACTAAGATTATTGTCCGAATATTTTAAATTATTAGATGAATTCTATAAAAGTGGTGGAGAATATGGATTATTGATTGATACACATCTTGCTTTTTGTTATTGGTTTCAACGTCGGTTTAGTTATGATAAACGATTTACGTATGTTGAGTATCAAAATGAAAGTAGTAATATTATTAATTTATTTAATAAAAAAAATGATAATAAAATTAAATATAAAATACTTCATAATGAAAATAAATGTATAGATGTTTTAAAAAAATTTGATTTTATAATTAGTAAATTTAATAATAAAAATAATTTTAGTTTAATTTTATTTACAAGTTATTTTCAGAAACCATCAAATTTTATAAGTTTATACTGTATTCCAGTTATTACTGCAATTGGAGTTCCATATAGATCTCACAATGGATCGGAATATTCTCCATGTTTACAAATAGAACATGATATTTTAGATCATTCAGAATACTTAACTGAATATTTAATAAATTTATATAATAATAATGGATATAATGATATTAAAATATTTGAACAGAAAAAAATATTTCTGCAATTATTATGGATGAAAGATTATAATATTGATTCTCAACAATTATTATGGTATTTTGTTCATGAAATGAATCAAAGTATTGATCATGTTCTTACTTTTTGTAAAAATATTAAATATCCATATAAACGAGTTGAATACACATCTAAATTTTTTGATATTGATTATTTATTAGAAGAATTTACAAAACTTAAAAGTATCCTCCAAAGAATAATAATATCCGAAAAAGGAAAGATTGTTTTACCTCGAATACTCGATAGTATTGATGTTTTAATTGAAACGTGTGAAGAAACAATAGAAATCGTAAAAAATGAAAGACAAAAAAATTATAATAATTATACAAGAACAAGAAATCCCAGAAATGAATTCTAATCAATAAAACTACTCCTTCGGATCTCCTACAACACCCGCACCTGAATCATTCTCCGCCGGTTCAACAGCAACCACAACCCCATTAAATGAACTCATCAGTTTATTTGATAAAGATAGCGCCCCCGATGCTTCATTAAGCGCAACCGCCGGCGCAAAACTGACGGCGCGACTCAATTTCCTCTCCGTTCGCGGTAAACTGTCCGAACCATCTATTTCTTGTAGGACGCGCTCCATATTTGACTTTTCTTTGGTGGCAACTTGCGCTATGGATGATTCAGGAACCATCCGAATTCCTTGCTTTCCGATTTCTATTCTTTCAAAAACTCCTGCGTTAGGTGGTAGATGAACATGGACTTCTGATTTACTAACATTCGATTTCAGTTGTTCAACTATCGCCGGTGGAATTGGTGGACTCTGCTCGACCAGCTTTTCATACTCCATTTTAGCGTATTTCATAAAATCGACCACGTCTTCGCGGTCTTCGGGTTCTTTTTGAAGTTCGGTTTTCACATTGTGGTAATACTTCCCCCACGCTACACTGGCGACGCGGTGGCCCTCCAAAGATTCCGACACTTTGAGGAAAGTCTGAATTGTCGCAATAATACCGGCGATAATGTTGAAAAAACCGACGGTAATTGCGTAGTAGCCTTGGTAGGCGGGGTCAACACGTTCTTGCGCAAAGTTGGCGGCGCCGGTTAGTGTGGAAAGAATAATAACGGGGACCTGAAATTGGATATTCTTTTTCCAGAATTTGAGGCGGGCTTGTTCATGCATCCAACGAAACGATTTTCCGTGGTCGGCCCATTCTTCAAGGAGATTCTCATCAGTTTTCTTCCAGTATTTTTGGCGAGGTGATTGAACGTCGGTTGATGACATAATTATAAATGGGCTTTTTTCTTTAAGTTGTATTCTTATTTTATTTTAACGGTATTTTTGAAAATTTGGAATTTTCATCAATATATTATATTTATACTAATAAAATATAAATATATATTATTTCATTTTTTATAAAAATTGTCTTATGAAATATTTAGTATTTGTAATTATGCAACATCAAATAATGATTGTGAATACATCTTATAATATTCAAAAATTGATGGTAAAAATTATTAATTATTATAAGATATTCACAGGAAAAATGTTAACTTTATTTGAGAAAGCAGTAAGTACTACTTATCTCCAATGGCTGCGTGATTTGAAACTCGTTCCAGCAAATCCTAAGCGCAATACATTACGCAGAAACTACAATAAACATAACCCAGATGCAGGTGATAAGCATCGCGCAATAATCCATCGTAGCGAACAGGATTTCCCTTACAGCTTCTCCCAGATTATGGGAAGAGGAACGATTGGGAGGACGTGTCGAAAAGATCACAAGATTCTCATTGAGACATTAAGAAAAACATTGTTTGACCCAGACCTTCTTTTTCAAATATTGACTCTCAAAGAGGAAACTGATATACCGTGTTTGTTTTACCTTTTCATCAGCATGAGGATGTATTCTTTAACGACTGGATTGAGACCATTATTCATTTGGTCAAATCAGGACTCTGTGACGTATACGCATAAACATCGACTTGGAATGGTGGGAATGATTGGGTTTATTGCACAAAAATGGTTGTCTTTGAAAGGAAAAAGTCTTCATACAAAGTACAATGTTCTTATTCTTTCCATTTTTAGAAAAAAGCTTGGAAAGCGGAAAAGTGGTCTCATGTTAGGACATACGGCAGCAAGGATGAGAAATGAACATACTCTGGATCAGATAATTTCTGGTAGAATGTATAAAATCCCGACTTTTCGGTTTAACTTCATTCCAGGAATGACTATTACCATAGAATATCAACATTATCTTCGTTTAGCAAAAGCGTTTATGATGTATGCTTCCATATTGTCGCGGATTCCAGTTGAGTTCAATCTGGAAGTGAAAAGACCAACAGGTTCAGAAGGAAAAACTGAGCCCACTGGCTTGACCGACCTTGATGGAAACATTGGGCCCACTGATGCAACAGGCTTGACTGGACCCATTTTTGACAGCGATTTTTTGGGTCAAACTACGATCGACTTTCTAAAGTCTTTGCATCGTCTTATGTTCAATTTACGCATTGAAAAGAACATAATCTATGAATTCTTCATGCGGGAATATTCACGAATAATGCTGGGATTTACTGTTTTGAGTTCAGAAGAGAGAGTAAATTCTGCTCTTTTTGAGTTGTTTGGTGTCATCAATTTATCTCCGGAAGATTCAAAGTGTTTTCTCGAAATTGTTTATTTTATGAAAACCCGCTGTTTATACAGCAGGTTCTATTCTTCAGACCTGTATTTCTTTCAAAAGGAAATCTATAGAATTGTTGAGTCAAGTGGTGAGTTTGAATCTGATGTTCTATTCCGAAAAATGAGGGAGAACGATGCTTTCTGGAACATTATGTTGTTTGTGATTTATTCACACAATGAGTGGGCGAAGAAGCATTCTCAACCTTGTCTTCCGGTTGAACTTATTATTGAAATATTATGAATTTCATAGTATTTCAATAATTTATAATTTATGATAATAATGGAGAAAACATTATATCTTCTTTGTGGTCTTCTTCGATAAATACATCAACACAGTGAGGTTTATATCCTAAAAAGAATCCATTTCTGTTTTCGAATGTATCGAAGTGATATTTATGTTTATCATTCCAGACTTCTTTTGAAAATCCCGTTTTATTTATAATATATTTTTTATAAAAATCTTTTTGGAAATTGTTGAATGATGACGCAAGTAAATACGGATGTTCATAATATTTTATCATATATTTACAATATCTATTTTTTTATTACATAAATGTTTATCTATATTTTTCAATTTATATTTCTTTTTACAAGATAAACAATGACATATATGTTCCTTTATAAAATCATTACAAGATGTAATTTCTTTTTTTAATTTTTGTAATGTTGTAAAACACAATGTATCAGAAGCAATTTTCTTCAAATGCATTCTCATTTTAGTTTTTACACAGCTTTCAAGTTGTTTTCCATCTAATATAATTGGAATGTAACTAATCAATTTATGATTGTAATGTCCAACCTTATAAACTTTCATTCTTTTGTGAATATCTTTACAATATCCTATCTTGAAGCATTTTATTTCTTTTCCTTTATGAATTGTAATGTCTTCGCTAATGTAAAAATAACCATTTTTTGATTTTTCATAATTAATTTTTTCAAGATGAGACAATTCTTGTTTATAATTATCGAGTTTTTTATTCAAGTTTTTAATTTTCTTCATTTCTTTTTTACTAACTTCATACTTACCTGTTTTACGTATTTGAGGCATGATTTCAGTAAAATATTTATTCATAAAAAGCTTTGCGATTGGTTTTGTTGAATTAGATAATAGTTGATATAGTCCAGACTCGTTTATAAATATCGTATCTGGATGCTTATTTTTTTGAAGGTACCCCTCGAGGGGTACCTTTGGTAAATTTATTTTATTTTGTTTTTTCCTATTATTTTTTGATATATAAATATTCTGTAAAGCCTTTTTATAATTTTTATAATCTAATACTTTAAGAGTATCTCTTAATCCAAACCAAACATCTCCATTACTATCAAAAATAATTGATATTTCTTTTTCTCCGTATTTTAAAATTTTATTAAAAATGTCCAAGAAAAAAGATTTGTCCATAATATAAGTAAATATTATTTTATTCAATTTAACATAGTTTATAAAGTTTATATTATTTATTCTAAATAGAATACGTATTCTGTTTAAAAAAAATGTATTATTTATAATATGGATGAGTTTTATTGTCATTTGTGTGATTACAAGACAAAAGTAGTTACAAATTGGTTTAGACATAGTGAAACTAAAAAACATAAAAGAAATGGAAATCTTTTACCGAAAGACTGCTCTTTGTGTGATTACAAAGCATTAAATCATTGGAATTTAAAAATGCACTATGCTACGGTTCATTCAAGCGCAGAAGAAAGGAAAAATTATAAACATTATTGTAATACTTGCGATTTAGTATTTTTTTGTGAAGCGTATTACAATAAACATATTGATGGAATAAGACATAAAAACATGGTGAAAGCAATTGAGCTTCAATTAAAAATAAATGAAATTGTAAAAAATGAGTAATTTATATAACTTCGATATATTTTTTTCATAAATTAATTCTATATTTTTTATTATTGATTCTGTGTTCCATACACATCCACTTGCGACATCCCATAAAGAAAATCAAATATATTTTTTATATGTTTGAATAGAATGATAAATTTGATTTGATATATGTTTCTTGGAAAAAATTAAAACTCGGGATAAATAATGCGTATATGTATTGTATAAAAGAGAAGAAGTAATTACAACCTTTTTTCCCGAGAGATTTTATAAATTTTATTTCTTCCAAAAAATGTTGTAGTTTGTTATTTTTTCGAATTATCTTTTTACATACTTTGATAAAATCATCGTTTTTTTCTTTTGGAAATGAGTTATTCTCAGTAAAATCAATAATATTTTCTAATTTTATTGTTTTTTCTTTTATTTTTGAGATAACAATTGATAAATCACGACCTTTATTTTCAGGAATAAAACCGTATTTCATGTAATATGTTTCTCCGTAAAATAAAATCATGTAAGCGTAAAGTGGAAATTTGTTTATTCCACAATTTATAGTTAAATTATCTACTAATTTAATGGTTTTAACATTTTTATAATTTTCTTTTATTAGTCGAATTGTGGTTTCCATTAGATGTCGAGTTCCATCTTTTCTTGGAAAATTACCTGCGATTGAGCAATTAGTAAAATAAGAAAAATTGTTTATAATTACTTCTTTGTGGTCTTCATCTATAAATACATCAACACAGTGAGGTTTATATCCTAAAAAGAATCCATTTCTGTTTTCGAATGTATCGAAGTGATATTTATGTTTATCATTCCAGACTTCTTTTGAACCTCCGAATTTATTTATGATGTATTTTTTATAAAAATCTTTTTGGAAATTGTTGAATGATGACGCAAGTAAATATGGATGTTCATAATATTTTATCATATATTTACAATGTTGATTTTTTTATTACATAAATGTTTATCTATATTTTTATATTGAGTTAAATAGTATTTTATATAGTGTTATGTTGTTGGTTTTTACAAAGGATATGCCCTCGAGGGCATACCCCTAGAAGGGTACCTTTATTATATCAAATTCCAAAAAATATTATTCAAACTTTCTGCGCAATAAGTAAAAAACATTTTTTGATAGATTTGAATCATGTTATTCTTTAACAATAATATGACAAAAAAGACAAAAAAGACAAAAAAGATAAAAAAAACACAAAAAATAAGTTTGTAAAAAAAAATATATGTATTACTATGCATAAATAAAAAATAGTGTCAATAATGTCTTTATTGTCTATTATTATAAAGACAAAAAAGATAAAAAAAATACAAAAAAGTTTTTATTTTCGTAATATTAAAAGAAAAATTATATAATATAACATAAAATGTCTTATGAAATATTTAGTGTTTGTAATTATGCAACCTCAAATAATGAATTTATCAAAAATAAAAAAATTTTGTATAATTCAATTGATGAATTAACAAAAGAATTATTATTAAATGATAAATATTATCATTTTAGAATACATAATGATGTAAGATATATATTTTTTGGAGATTTGGATAATTATAAAGCTGGAATAATAAAATTTAAGGAAATATTAATTAATTTTTTATTAAATCGTTATAATATAATTGTTGATGATATTGATATTAAATATAGTAAAAATAATAAAAAAGAGGGTTCATTTCACTACAGTATTCCAAAATACAACGCATCATTAATAAAGTTAAAAGAGATACATAATAATTTATTAAATGAATATAAAACCGATTTTATAATTAAAGGTGAAAAAAAAATAGAAAAATGTATAGATACGACTATTTATTCTGAACATTGGTATAGATGCCCAAATCAATCAAAGGGTAATATTCACGATATTACAAAAAATAATAAACATGAAATTATCTTTGGAGATATGAAAGATTTTATTGTATATTATATACCAGATTATAGTATTGATATTGATGATAAAAATTTTTTAACATTAGAAAAAGATTTAACTTTAAAAAAAACAGAATTAAATAATAATGAAGTAATATTAAAGAAAAATAAAGAAGAAGAACAACAATTATCAGTATATAAAAACAATTATGTATTAAGCACTACATTAGCACAACCAACTCTTTATAAAAAAATGTTTGATGAGTGTTATTCGCAGGAAAGATTTGAAGTATATGAATATTGGATAACCGTTGGAATGGCTATAAAAAATACATTTCATAATGAAGATGAAGCATTTGATTTATTTAATTATTATTCAGCAAAAGGAAGTAATTATGAAGGAACAGAAAAAACAAAATATAAATATGCAACTCTTGTTAAAAAAAATAGTTCAAATGGTTTTACATCAGCTACAATTTATTATTATGCAATTACTGATAATAAACCAAAATTTATTGAAATTATGAGTAAAAATTCATTTGAATTAGGTCAAACTGATATGTGTAAATATTTAAAAATAATTGCAGGACATAATTTTATTTATAAAGTTGTTGGTGATAACTATGTATTATATTGTTTTAATGGAAAATTTTGGGAAACTGATAGCATTTTATTTCGTCAATGTTTAAGTAATGAACTTTATGAATTTTTAAAAAATATTTTAATTGAGGTTTATTGGAATAGTAAAGATTTTGTATCATTAAAATCGAAAATAGAAAGATTAAAATGTGTTTCATTTAAAAAAGATATTGAAGAAACATATAAAGAATATGGAACAAATAATTCAATAAACTTTGATGAAAAATGGTATTTATTTGGATTTAATAATGTTGTTTATGACTTAGAAGAAGGTAATTTTAGAGAATATAGATATGATGATTATATTTCAACAACTTGCGGTTATGATTGGAGAGAACCAACAATAAATGAAATAAAAGAAGTAAATGATTTAATTATATCGATTATGCCTATAAAAGATGAAAGAGAATTATTTTTACAAATAATGTGCACAGCATTAGATGGTAAATGTTTAGAAAAATTTGTAATTTTTAATGGAGGTGGTGGAAATGGTAAAGGTGTTATTGATGATTTATTATTGAAAGCTCTTGGAAATTATGGTTTAATAGGAAATAATGGAATTTTATTTGAAACAAGTAAAACTGGTTCTAATCCAGAAAAGAGTAATATTCATAAAAAACGTCTTGTTATATTCAGAGAACCAAGTGAAAGAAATAAATTTGAAAATTCTGTAATAAAAGAACTTACAGGAGGAGGAACATTTTCAGCCCGTTCCCATCATGAAAAAACAACAATTAAAGAGTTAAACTTAACAATGATTGTTGAATGTAATAAGAGACCTTTATTTGCAGAAGAACCACAAGATGCTGAGACAAGAAGAATTATTGATATATTTTTTAGATCAACCTTTACTACTGATAAAACAAATGTAGATAATAGTAATAATATATTTTTAGCAAATCCTTATTTTAAAACTGTTGAATTTCAGGATAATCATAAATATGCTCTTATGAAAATATTATTTGATCAATACAAAATATATAAGAAAAATAATTATATTTTTAATGTTCCTCAATCAATTAAAGAAAGAACACAATTATATCTTGAATTATCTTGTAATATTGTGCAATGGTTTAAAGATAATTATCAATTAACAAATGATAAAAATGATACAATTAAAATAAAAGATTTATTTGAAGATTTTACAAATAGTGAATATTATACTAATTTAAGTCGAAATGAAAAAAGAAAATATAATAAATCATATTTCATAGAATATATACAAAATAATATATTTTTTAGAAAGTATTATATAGAAAAAAGTACTTATCTAAGAAATTTTATTCGAGAATGGAAAAAGAAAGATAATGAAGAAAATGATGATAACGAATAATAATTTTTATAAAATAATTTATTGAAAATAATTCAAACTTTCTGCGCAATAAGTAGAAACCATTTTGATTCATTTGAATCATGTTCTTCTCTAATAATATTGCAACCAAGTCCGACTAATTTTTCTTTGACATCATCGAATATATCGATATGGTCAGAAATAACAAATTCCTATAGACATTTTCTTGTAAGTGTATTCATTTTTATAATTTATAAAAATGAAATCTTTTAAATTTCAATTTTTCGGTTTATTCTTAAAAAGATATCTCTCATTGGGGTTCCCTCGAGGAACCTCCTTTAACGCATCCCAATATTTTCTAATAATTCATATATTTATTGAAAAATCAATATTATGACGTTATTCCAAGGGGTACCCCTCTTGGGGTACTCCTTTACGTATCCAAAAATTCTTTTATAAAAATGAATTATTATAAAAAATCATCCAAAGTATAACAAGATTTTACTTAGGAAAACCTGTAAGAGCACGACTTGGTCCACTAAATGGTCCACTTGGACGACCAGCTAATTGAAGTCCAATTGCTCTTGCTTCGTTAAGATTAAGAGCACCGGCGTTGTTAGCGGCGTGTTGGGCCGCACGAGAAGGATTAGCTAAAAAACCTGTATTCGCGCTAATTGTGCGACCACCTGATTGGAAAGTTGGCCCACGAATACCATTTGCGGAGCCTCCAAAAGGAACACCAGTACCGAAACGAGAAGATGGCATAATACGAGACATCAAATTTTATACATTAGCATATATAAAATTTTTTGTAAAAACTAAATTTATAAATCCTCAAATGCTACACACGGAAAAATAAACTGTTTGGGGGTTCGCACCTTTTTCCAGCTACACACAGAAAAAATACCTATTTGGGGGTTAGCCCCTTTACCCGCGTGTAGCGGGAAAAATGGTTAGTTAACAGTTGATTAAAACCGTATAAAACCGTATAATGCTATTTTTTAAGTATAATCATAAATTTATAATTATTTCAGTTTAAAGAAAACTAAATATTATATGATAGGATGAAATGTTTTATGATTAATCAAGAATATCCTCATTAAATAACAAAAATAAAAATCATAACTATGTATCAAATCTGTAATATCTAATCTAATAGGAAATTGAAGTACTACAGAAATAAAATAGATATTCATAAATGATTTAGATATAAAAAATCGTGTCTTGATAGAGAAATCTATTAAGGCATGGCGTATCCGCTTACGTCATTAAAGACCAAAAAAAAAATCGTAATATCCAGAGAGAATGAGGATGATTCCAAGACCCATCTACTACATCCAATTTTTTAATCTGATTATACGGTTTTAAGTAGCGGGCTAATTTGATATCTTATTCCTGACATAAACTAAAATATCCGAATATTTCTTCTCTAATTTCTCTAATGATTTCTCATTAACATCCAATTTTTCCAATGTTATCTTTTCAATTATTTTGAATTCATTTGTCATTTCATCAATATCCGCATCCTGTTTACTCATAACTTCTTGAATAGTTTTGAATTTGTTCGTATAATACGCCTTTAAATCGCCCAGATATTTTGAAATCGTCTCTTTTATTTCATCAAAATTTTCGATGTCCATTTTTTCAATCTCCAATGGCATACTACTCGTTTGAAAATCACTATTTATATTTTTAACATAATCCTCTAAATCAAGTTTGAATATGTCTCCGATTATTTCAAAAAATTTCAAGTCCGAAATAATTTCATGTGCGGTTAATTCAAGTAAAAGATTCGGTTTCACATTTTCAAGGGACCGACCAAGTATTTTATTTAATTCCTGAAAGTTTAAATGTGATTTTTGAAATTTCGCTTTTTTCTGAGCAATTATTTTTTTTATTGCTTCAATTTCTTTTTGTATCATAGCTTATAAAATAATATTCTAAAATAAACGCAAATTTATATTTTTATAAATACTAAATATAAAGATTTCTGAATATTATAGTTATAAAATGGAACAACTCAACGACAAAATACTTTCAGTATATGACGAAACCGCGGAAAATCAAGAAAAAATAACCGCGATTTTTCTAGACTTCATGAAATTAAATTACGAGATTGATACTAAATCTAAACGCCTATTAATATTAATTGATTATTTACAATTTCTAAGAAACGCCCAGAGTCCTATCTTGGAAATATTCGCGAATTTCATACGCAAAAATATCGCCGAAAAAATCTACGATAATATCGCGACCTGTCGTGAATTGCTAACGAACAATTTTAGCAATCTCAAAGCAAAAGACAAATTTGCGATAGTGGAAAAGGTCCGAAAATCGATTGATTATTACTTCACAATCACAAACATTTATGAAATCACCCAATTATTGGAAGATGACATTTTATTCTGTTTAAAGTGGCGGATTCATAAACTGAGGGAAGAAACACTTACTTTTACAGAGGCTAAAGAAGAGTATAAACTAACTCCAAGCGATTTGGACAATATCCCGTATTATGAACATGTTCATTCTCTGTATAATAGGGTTTGTAAGATTTATGTTGTCGAAGATATAAAGGATTACGTAGATAAAAAATATGGGCAAGCTAAATTGGATGAAAGGCGCTTAAAATCTGAAATTAGGCGGGAAAAAATGAAAGAGAATAAGCAAATGAAGGAGAAGAAGCAAACTGAAATGGAGAATGAGAGGAAGAATATGGTTATTCAACTGTTGGCGGAAAATGGCTATTATTACGACGATGACAATTATGAGGCGTCATGTTTTATTTATAATAATGGCAAATTTGAGCCATCAAAAATCTTAGAAATGGCAAAAAATATACATGATGAGAAATCAAAGAAGATTGAGAGACGCGAATTATTGAATATGGAATTGGAGAAATACGGATGTTCTTTTCGTAATGACAGTGTATTATGTCATGAATATGTAGAATTTGGTAATAGGGATTTGATGTTCGTTGTAAATACGATGCGCGAGATGGATTTTCTTATGAATAAGACGGAATATCCGTCGTTTTGGAAGAGGCGATGCTTGGAATATTACGATGGAGTTTTGAGAAGGGTCGTATGTATTCGTAAATATAAGTGTTTGACGAATCGGGAGGAGGATATTTATAAGACTTACGCGGTGGAGAAGTATTTGGAAAAAATGAAGGAGACAGATGGATCAATTAATGAGAGGTATTTGTCTCCGAATGTTGTATGGAGAATACAGCAGGTTGTCGCGTCGGAAGAGATAAACAAGAAGATTGAGGCAGATTTAGAAAAGGAGCGGGAGGAGCGTAAGAAAAAGAATATGGAGGCGCATTTGAAGAAGTCAAAAAAGAATACTGGGATTGTTGATGTGTAAAAATTGATAGTAAAATGATTATAATTTATTTGAATATACAGGTTCAATCATTTGATATGAGTTCAACTAAAGAGCCTTTAATTAAACTTCCAAAACCGGCACATCTTGATTCATCAGAATTGCAAACACCGGCGAATACAATGAACAATATTCCAATTTATTTGAAAAAAAAAGATAAAGACGAAACATGTTGTTCGTTAAAAGAATGTGTATATATTTCTGCATGTTCATGTGGAATATCATCAATAATTTTCATGATTTTATATCTGTAAGCAATTTGACGTCGTGAAATGTTATAAAAATTGATGGTAAAATGATTAAAATTCATATAGTTTAGCTTTAACATCACTCAAAATGGGAAAAATTTTTTCTTGCTTTAAGCCAACAAAAGAGGTTGAAACACCTTTAATTAAAAATGGTAATTACCAACAACAACATGTTCTGAAAACAACTGAGGATGTTTTCAAATTGAAGGATTCTTCTTCAAAACAAGATTTCAAACGTGGAGTATCAAAACGTAATCAAACTACGGTTACTCATTCTGGGATTCAGTTTGATAATAATAGCTGTTATTTTGATTGTCTCATGATGATGTTTTTTGGATGTGCAAACAATCGTTTTCTTTATCTTGTTCAAGGACAACCGGAAGGCTCACTTGGTCATATGATTTTGACGCTTGTTGTTGAACCACTTCAACAAGTCGAATATGTTCCATCAACTGCTTACGGGCAGATTCGCAAAAAGATTGCTGAACTTACCGGAAACCAAGAGTTTTTATATCGAGCAATGGATCTTTCAGATTTATTGATTGCATTAGAAGACCACATTCCTTCTTGGAAAATGTGTGCTTATACATCATCAACAGGCTTTTCTCTTCCTCCACAATCAGTTATTGTTGGAGGAATTGATAGTCTTTCTCCTTCTGGATATTTGGAAACTCTCACATTTTCATCTTCAAGTCCAACATCAGGTTTCTTTGTGGAAGTTCGTGGTTCATCAAACATTCCGATATCGCATTCAGTTGGAATTGATGGCAAATCATCGAAAACATTCATTTTGACTGGTTTGCTTAGTAGAAACTCATCTCCACATTTCACGTGCATCTTTTACGATAAAATTAAAAGAAGATGGATTTTCTTTGATGACAATGGAACAAGTGATGAAAATGGATCTGTTCCAGTCGTTATTGAATTACCATCTTCATTTCAATCCTATTTGGATGGAGGTTGTGTTGATGATTCGCTGGTTCAAACAATTGATGAAAAAGGAGTTAAAATCACACACCGTATGAAAGAATTGGTCGTTGCGTTTTACTCATAAAATGGTTGAATCAACAATTTTTTATAAAAAATTGATTACTTTCTCAATAAATTTTTTCACAAATAAAGCACAATGGAAACTTCAAAAAATGAAAATGATATAGCTCCACTAATACCAGATACACATCCAGAAAATAATAAAGTTAAAAAAGCGGAATGTTGTGATTTTTTACAATGTGGCGCCTGCACTCTAATCATATTATTCACTTGTTTCAAGCCATAACCTAAGAAAAAATAACGTTTTTCTTTTGTAATATTTTTTCGTCAAATGGAACAAATACATCTTTTTTGACCTTGGATTCTCTGTAATTATTTATAAATAGTAGGGTTATTTCATCAATTACCATCTTATATGACATTTTATCTTCATTTGTTATATTCCGACTCATATTTCGTGATACAAGCGGTTTGATGTAATTATTCAGTATTTTATCAAACCGCTTGTATTCCATAAGTTGGAAAACGTTTAGCTCATTCTGTGTTATTAGTTTCTCGTAATATTCATCAATCATATCTTTTTTAGATGTGATGATACTATTGAATATTTCTTTTTTGGTAAATATCTTCCAGCCAGATTCAGTAAAAACATGCACCTTGTTAAATCGCATAAATATGATTGATAGATTACTGTTAATTTTGTATAAACTATTGAAATGGACTTCTTTAATTAGATTGATAAGTCCTTGAAATGGGTTAATTAATATTTTCTTCATGAATTCGTCTGTTATGTAAGAAATGTCTTCATCACCGAAAAGTCGGATGCTGTTTGTATTGTAGATTTTTTCCGGTTTTTTAATTTCTAATAATTCATTCAAAATTACGATACTATATGTGGGTTTTACATAAACAGCATTCCTAAGTTTGGATTTGAGTTTATGATTTATGAGTTTGTAATATTTTATTTTATGGATGTGTTCTTCGATTTGATATTGTTCTAGTGATTTGTGGTTATCATCCGTTTTTACGATGATAGGAAGAATTTCTTCGTATTCATTTATTTCTGCATAGTCTATATCAGGTTCTTCTCTAACAATGTGTTCTCGATTGCTTATCACGCACGGTTTTTTTCTACTAATATGGCGAATGTAATTCGTTTTTTTATTGAATACCATAAAGCATTTATTACATTTGTATTGTTTTGACATAAATATATATATTACGTATATATATTTTATATTAGAATATAACGTAAAAAATACGTTTTATTGTAGAAGAATGTGTCCAGAATGAAAATCAAAATATGTTATTACAAGAAATTGTTGTAGAAAAATGTTTCGCCCATGCGAAAAGATATTAAAAATTAGTTTTCAATCGTCTGTGAGTTCGCGTTTGATTGGGCATTCTTTTTATTATTGATGAGAAGAAGTTCTGCTTGCTTACAAATCTCCTTGTAAAAACTCATACATTTTATTAAAACACGGGACTTGACACGTTCATCATAACTATCGAGAGTATGCATGATATATTCATTTAGCATTTTGGAGAATGTATCATAATTTTCTTTGACGAATTTATTAATTAACTTTGTTTCATCATATTCCTCTACGAAGTCGTCCATGATATCTTTTTTGGTAGTTATGATATTTTGTATGGCGGTTTTTTTGTCTTGTTTTTCCCATTTTTTACCGTTGAATATATCGATATATGGTTCTTTTTTGTTCTTGAATTGGATATTTTGATTTTCGGGGACATCTTTATTGAAATGGACTTTCTCAATGAGGCGAAGGATACCTTCTTCTGGTTCAATTATAACACTTTGTAAGAAAGCTTCGGTGAGAAAACCGAGATTTTCTTTACCGAACGGTTTTAACTTAGTATCAGAGCACGTTCTATTATCTACATAGATGATATTCTGTGTATTTTTGTTATTTGTTACCTGATTATTATTATTTATTGTGGTCATGTTATTATTGATGGTTTTCTTTTCAGAGGGAACGAGGGCCCCATTTTGGCTATTTGCGACACTATTGTTAAATTTTTCAACCATTTTACAGGATTTTACATGTCTTACAAGACTCTTGCGATTTTTGTATTTTTTTCGGCAGTGGTAGCATTCCAGCGTCGTCTCATTTATTCCAGATTCCAAATTTTTGAGATTTATCGTGGTTGCATGGACCATTTTTGGGCTAAAATCTTGATTTTCCAAAGGTTTTTCAGCCGGAAGGCCTTCAAAATCGGCGGTTCCATTTTCAACGCAAATTGCGCACTTTTTATCCGACTGGGGGGTATCATGCAAATTTGCATGATGATTTTCGGCCGGCTGGCCATTGCATTCATACTTACGCAATTGATGAATTAAGTAATTAGATTTTTGATGGAAAGACTTCCCACATTTGCTACATTTGTAACATACCATAATATTGTGAACATATTTTTTTTTGAGAATTAAACGCGTCTCCTAAATAAACCAAATATTCGATTTCACTTAATTTTCACTTAATATTCACTTAATATTCACTTAATTTTTCTGCGTAATGGGTTTTTGGACCCTTCTTAAAAAATCCCATGCTGTTTTACATGTATGAACCACCAGAACGAGTTGTCAGTTGCCTACCAGAAATCGGAAAAAAGGAGGGGGGGAAATTTTTTTTTCACATAGGGCTATACCCTCCAGAGTCTAAAGTCGTTTCTAAAGTTATCTTAGGATTTTGCAGAGCACTTTTTAATAATCATGATTTTTAGCATTTTAACGACTTTTACGTTTTTTTTCGATTTTTAATCGTGTTTTTACAATCTTTATAGATATAGTGTATTTTTGTATGTTTTACAGTTACAATAAAAAAAAATTAAATAAAAAAGTATAAAAAAGTTATGAACCACCAAGTTTGCATGGTAAACCCGACGATGAACAAAAAAAAACCAGAATATTTTAAAATCTTTTTATTACGTTGCATGGTAAAACGTAGTTTACGATAACATTGTAAAAAAATGAAAAAAATAAATCAAAAAAAATGAAAAAACATGGAAAATCAAAAACCCCTCAAAACTCGTAGTACGGAGGTTTTTCAAAACGCGATTTTTTTTACATGGTTTTACATGAGGAACATCCAACGTAAAAAAAAGACCCCCATGTAAAAGCATAATAGCCCCCATGTAAGAAAAATGACCCAAAATGGCAAAAAACTCACATGACTACGCTTTGCATGGTCAAAAAAACCCAAAAAAGAGTACATCCGTGGTATGAAAACATAAAAATTGCATGGTAAAAATGTCATGGTAGAAGCCATAAGTCTCATGGTAATAACAGCGTGGTTCAAAAATTGTCCATGAAAACATACCATGTAAATCATTACGAGAACCACCGTCACCGAAAAAAAAAGTCCCATTATTACCAAGCGTTTTTCATTTTACATGGGGACCATGTAATCAGCATGGGAAAAATCGAGACCTACACCTCAGTCCGAATCATGTAAAAGCATGGTATTTTCATGGGGGGTCCAAAATACATGTAAAACAGCGTAGGACCTTTTTTTTGAGAAATTTTGCGTAGCCAGCATGTATCGAAAAAAATAAAATTGTCCAAAAACGAAGGGGACTCGTTGCATGGGACAAAAAAACGGCGGATATTGACATGCCCCCCTAAAAAAAGCATGGTCTGACTACGCCCCCACTCAGAGCAATTATTAAAAATCCGACACCTAACGTAATGAAAAATCGTAAAAAATCAAAATAAAAAAGTGAACATACTTTTTTTGCGTGGTCTATTACCAACGATTATTAAAAATCGAAATCGAACTCATTGGTAGTCGAGCATGGGCTACTACCATAAAACTCAACATTTTCAACCCTATTTTTATTACGCTTTATTACCATGACTTTTATAAAAATCGAGATTAAAAAAATGAAAAAAATGAAAAAATAATTCATTTTTAACAAAAAAAATGAAAAATGACCAAAAATCGTCAAAAAATCATTATGCAAAAAAACCTGATTTTTTAACCTAAAAAACGTATCGTAGGGGTCATGGTAATAAAACGGCGTTTTTTCAAAAAAACATCATTTTTACCATGTAAAAAACATCATTTTTGTCATCAAAAACTGGTTTTACGTAATGGTTATTACCAGAGAAAAAAACGAGTTTGATTTTGCGTAATGATTTTTATAAAGTCAAAAAAAACGTTATGTAAAAAATCGCCAAAAAAACATGAACATACTTTTTCCCATGTAAACCATTACGACGATTTTTAGAGCTTAAAAAAATAGCGTAAATCCCATGTTGTTTTTTCATAAAAAAATCAAAAAAACTACCAAAAAGCATGATAATCGATGGTAGAGCCATTTTTTATTTTTCAAAAAGGAACAAAACAGCGTAGTAAATGACAAATTAAGTTTTTGTTCCTCACGCTAAAATGGAACATTAAAAATCGAAAATGAAAAAAACAGACATGTATCATGCATTTTTTCGATTTTTATGAAAAAAAGTAGTTTTGCGTAGTCATAAAAAAATCTTCATCCATCGACCATTTTTTCCATGATTTTTCCATAAAATTTTTATGAAAATTCATAAGATTTTTATGAAAACCCCTCATGAACGACCAGATTCTGAAGAGTTTCATAATATTTTTATGAAATCCATAAAATTTTTATGAAACGCATAAATTTTTTATGAAATCATCAATTTTCATAAAAAAGTGAACATACTTTTTTTGCGAAAAAAACCCACTACGCATTTTTTTCTGAAATTTCTACCCGAAAATAACAACATTCCGTCGCACCATCTTCATCAACAACACCAAAAATCGTCTAAAAGTCGCAAACATTGTAAAACCCATGTAAAAAACGCAAAAAAACCAAAAAAACGCTCATGGTAATCTTTTTGCATGACAAAAAAATCTGAAAATTTCATGAAAAAATCTTACATGGTCCATCAACAACCCATTTTCCTTCAAAAACCTCTGACTACCATGACTCAATCTTCTCCCCAACCACTCAAAAAAGCATGATGTCTTCCACCATAAATATTTTTCCCATCTCAAAAAAAAATTATGGTAGTCATTTTTTCGGAAAAAATCGCGTCCCATGCAAAAACCGGATATTGACTTTTTTCAAAAAGCAAACATAATAATCCATGTTAAAAATACAAAAAACATAAAACCATCTGGTAATAAGGCCATGCGATAGTCTCCAACAGGTCAAAAAACCATGGTAATCGCCACATGTTGAGAACGACCAGATTTTATTTTAATGCGATTTCACATGGGCGCCACGCTTTTTTTAAAAAATGGCAGACTGGTCCAAAAACAACGTCGTTTAGACTACCATCGCCGGATTAAAAATCGAATCTGCGTAGTAAGACCATGTAAGCGAAAATTTTTTTTCGTCGATTTTTATTAACTTTACATGCTACACCATGCGAACTTTTATAAAAATCCGACCTTTTTTTGCGTAGTCTCGTAAGGCCGGAAGTTCTGAGGTCCCCCGTTGCATGACGGTTATTACCATGATTTTTTTAGGGGCCTCCGTTGCATGATGACCTATTTTCAGGAGATTTTCCGTTATGGTAATGACCCCCTAAAAAATACCCCTTTTTTTGCGTAATCCCGAGCGTAGTCCTCCTAAAAACACGAAAAACCTTCCTACGCAAATCCTTTCATTTTTTTACATCAAATTTTCACCAACCATGCTGATTTTTCTCAAAAAACGTTAAAAAAAGCAAAATGACTACGCTCTACTACCATAAATGACGGCTCCCTTTTTAAAACTCTTCCCTTACGCAAAACGCGAAAAATCGCTCATGGTAATGATCCAAAACAGGGGGAAAAAATCATACATACCATACGGACTACCATAAAAACCCACTTTTTCCATTTTCCAAAAAACGAAATCACCATGCAAATTAAAAAAATCAATAAATACCCTATCACGTGCTTACCATCAAAAAACCGGAAAAAGGAACCACCAGATCCAGATTACCATGACCCACGCTTTTTGACCCCCTTTTTTGACCTCGATTTTTTGCGTAGTCCGCAAAAATCAATGAAAAATGATTACTACGCAAACGCAATTCCAGATTATTTATAAACTACGCATTTTACATGGCGGATCTGGTGGTTCCTTTTCTAAAACCGTTGCGTGGCTCTTACAATGTGGCAAAAAACGGATAACTATTTTAGCAATGAATTGTTGTATAAACTTTTTACATTAAAAACGTAATTTTTCATTTTTTCAAAAAAATATTTTTTCATTTTATAAAAAATGGATTTTTTTTATAAAAATACAATCATTATCGTGCGTGATCTGGTCGTACGGTTATTTTTTACATCGTAAAAAATAACCCCAGAGCCATAAAACATACGTTTTATTATGTACGGTTATTTTTTACGATGTAAAAAATAACCCCAGAGCCATAAAACATACGTTTTATTATGTACGGTTATTTCTGACTATGTCAGAAATAACCCCAGAGACATAAAACATACGTTTTATTCTGTACGGTTATTTTTTACGATGTAAAAATAACCCCAGAGACATAAATCATAACATGATTTATTCTGTACGGTTATGTTTGACATAGTCAAACATAACCCCAGAGACATAAAACATACGTTTTATTATGTACGGTTATTTCTGACATAGTCAGAAATAACCCCAGAGACATAAAACACGTTGTGTTTTTATATCTTTACGCTTATGTTTGACGATATAAAAATAAACTCATGAATTTATAAAATAAATAATATTTTATATATTATGACATCTGAATTAGATGAAGATAGTGGTTATTTATTAGTTAAAAGAAATGGAGAAGTTATAGCAAATTATCCGATTGATAAATTGAAAGAATTGGTAGATAGATTTAAAGATAAAGATATGTGTTCATCTTCTGAATTTGAAGATTATGCTAGTTTAGATGACTTTGTATATAGTATATATTTTTTAGAATTTTTAGAATATTTTTTATATCATTTACATAGAGTCAATCCAGATTTGATTTTTTATAAAAATTATAAGAATAAAAAAAATTTAGAATCAAGAGTTTATGATAATTCTAAGTTTATAAGTCTTATGTATAATTGTATAAATTATTTAAATGGTGAAGATTTTAATTTTTTATTGAATGCTGTCAATTTTGATTATAATGCATTACTAAGCCTACCAACATTTGGTGGAAAACAAAATGAAAAAGTAAAACAATTGCTGATACGTTTATATCTTGGATTTATATGTTTTTTAAAATTATTAATTCAAAAAGGTAAACTTGATCTTGCGATGACTTACTTATTCGTTCTTAAAAATAAAACATCAAAGAATAAATCAAAAAAAATATTTAATAATTCTGTAATTCATTTATTTAAAGATGAAAAAACGTTCGAATTTAGAAAAGAATTATTATCAAAATTTAGACTATTTCAAAGAAAATATTTATCTGCAATTGCAAAATTAAGAAAAATTGGTCCTACAACTGCTACAAATAAAGAATCACGAGAAATTAAAAAAGAATTAAATAAAAATAAAAAAGTTGATTATAAAGCGTATGAAATATTTTGTAAATATGTATTAAATAAAGAAGAAAATGAAGATATTTATGATTTTTTAGCTGGTATTCATAAAAATAACAATGGGAGTGTAATACATAAAAATATAAATAATAATACAGTTGGGAATATTAAAGCGAATACAAAAAAGACACATCATAAAGAATATGTTGAAAAAAGCGAGGAAATATTAGAAATTGTAGAATTAAAAATAAAAGAACATGCAGATATAATTGATCCAAAAACAAAGAGTAATGTCGAAAGGATTCGTAAATTATTCGATTCAAAACAATTTAAAAATACATTGAATTTTGATAATGATAATCCATCGTTATTTGGAGGAAAAATAATTAAAGATTGTAAAACAATACGAATTATAAATAAAAAAATTGATAAAATGATAAAAGAACATATGAATAAAGAACATATGAATAAAAAACAAGAAAAAAGAGAAAAAGTGTTAAAATTATTAGACAATATAAAACCAAATACATTACTTAAAAATAACGCAAATACAAGAGAAAAAATAGTACATTTATTAGGATATGATTTGTTAAGGAAAACTAAAAAATTATCAAATAAAGAACTTAAAACAATTGAAGAAATACAAAATAAATTAAATAAAATATTACCAAAACGAAAATTATAAAGATCTTTCTTTCTTATGAACAACGACTACTTCATTAAATTGCTTGAACGCATTTAATGTTTTTCCATTTGTCATCCCACAAAAACCGTCTATTTTTCTTGAAACACAACAATCAGGAAAACCAGTTGCAGATTCTTCATCACAATTGAATTCAGCATGTATTGTCGCATCATTTATATATTTTGGATAAATAACTTGATTGAGAAATTTTTCATCGATTGTCCATTTGGAGTCTAATAAATTGAAGTATTCGTAATATTTTGCGATTATATCTTTATTACACATCGCGCGATTTCTTACACCAAATAATCCAGCACATATTTTTTTATGAGTCTCTTTATCACGTATAATATGAATACTCTTATTTGTATTATCTAACCATTCTTTAACTGAGTCGGCATCTCGTTGAATAAGCCTTGAATCCGCATCACGGAAAATAACAACATCGTTATTTTTATTAAATCCGGCGAGAAAGCGTAGCATCGAATTTCTGGGGTGGTTCGGTAAATCGACGAGAATACATTCAATATTTTTTATTTTCTTTATTTCTTCAATTACTTTTACAAGAGCAGTTTTTGTATAATATACAACCATATTCCAATCTGGAAATATTTTATTCAATAAAAGAGCATTCTCATAGATTCCATAATTATATAATTTATTATCACCCCATATACAATAACTAATTACTTTACGCATAAATTATAATATAAAAAAAACAATCTATAAAAATATTATGAAAAAGGACCCTATTAAATTAAATACAATTGAAAATGCGAATGCAATTGTTCGGGGTAAAGAATTACCAAATGGCCAATTAGATATGGTCATATGCGACCCTCCACAATATTCAAATATAAATGATAAACTTCTTAATAATTGGAAAAATAAGGAAGAATATTATCAGTGGTTTGATTTATATATGAATATTGTTGCAATAAAGTTGAAGAGAACTGGAATCTTTTTTTTGATTGGAGCATTTGAAGAAAATTATAGATTGATTGAAATAATAAGGCGATATAAATTTGAATTAGAGGATACCTATTATTTTCTTAAAAATAGGAAACATAATACTTATAAAAAGAATCGAGAAATTATAAAGACGACCCCAGTTGTAGATTGTGTTATGGTTTTCACGAGGAGTCATGTCAGAGAGGTCCGAACATTATTACTGGCAAAACAACAGGAGCATAGACTAACTCCAAGAGATATAAATATTTATTTGACGGGGACAGGAGAAGGTGGTGGATATTGGTCATTATATTGTGGTGATAATCGTAGAAACGTTATTCCATCACCGGACCATTGGGAAAAATTCCAAAAATTATTTGATATAGATGTTGAATATAGTATTATTCAATGTCAATATCGTCCATACGATGGAATAAATATATGGGATGAAGAAATATATTTTGAAGAAAAGAATGATTTAGTTAAATATATTGATAGACCACAAGAGTTATATGAGCGTATATTTTCAATGAATCGGAATGAACATTCTAAATTAGTTGTTTGGGATTCATTTTGTGGATATGGAAATTGTATAAAGGTTTGTAAGAAACATTTGATTGGATATTACGGTCATGAAATGAATTGTGATGTATTTATAAAAGCAAAGATGAATATTTGAAAAATTAAAAACTATAATATTATAATGTCAAACGAAAAAAAAGTAATTAATGATGATATATTTTTTACGAAAACTGTATCAATATGTAAAAACCTGACTGTATGTCAAAATATAAATGGTTGTAGTAATTTAGATATCGGAAATCGAGCTGTCATCGGTGGGAATACTTCAATTGACCCAGATGAAATTATTACAACAACTGATGTTTCAATGGGTCATAATTTAATTGTTTTAAATGATGTTGGTATTGGAAATGATTTAAATGTATTACAAAATGTGAAAATAGGTAATGATTTAGAGATTGATGATATTGTATTATCAAAAACAATTATTACTGGTTCAACTGGTCCACAAGGAACTGCTTTACAAGTAAGTTCGCATATTATTCCATCAATAGATAATCAATATTCGCTGGGGTCTAATAATAATCGTTGGAAAGATTTGTATGTAGGCCCTGGAACGATAAATATTGCCGGAATAACTGGGAATGTTTCAGCTACAATCGGAACAGATTTACAATCAACTATATATACTGAAACTGGATTTGCGACACCATTTATAAATGTTGGTCCATTAATAAGTCAAATACAAGCTGTTGGTGGATGGAATATTCAAAGTGTAGGAGTTCCATATACTCCAAGCTTTGATTTAGTTGCGCAAGAAAATTCAATTGGAGGATTAACTGGGCCTGTATATTCTCTTATAAAAAATATTGGTGGTTTAACTGGTCCAACTGGACCGAATGGAGGTCCAAATGGTGCAACCGGTCCCCAAGGTATTCGAGGAGAAACTGGTCCAACGGGCCCACAAGGAACAGCCGGAACTGATGGAAATACTGGTCCAACTGGCGCACAAGGAACAGCCGGAACAAATGGAAGCACCGGTCCAACTGGCGCACAAGGAACAGCTGGAACAAATGGAGAAACTGGTCCAACAGGCCCACAAGGAACAACTGGTCCAACTGGTCCGCAAGGAACAACTGGTCCAACTGGTCCGCAAGGAACAACTGGTCCAACTGGTCCGCAAGGAACAACAGGTCCAACTGGTCCGCAAGGAACAACAGGTCCAACTGGACCGCAAGGAGATACTGGTCCAACAGGCCCGCAAGGAACAACTGGTCCAACTGGTCCGCAAGGAACAACAGGTCCAACTGGACCGCAAGGAACAACAGGTCCAACAGGCCCGCAAGGAACAACAGGTCCAACAGGTCCGCAAGGAACAACCGGTCCAACTGGTCCGCAAGGAGATACTGGTCCAACAGGCCCACAAGGAACAACCGGTCCAACTGGACCGCAAGGAACAACAGGTCCAACTGGACCGCAAGGAACAACAGGTCCAACAGGTCCGCAAGGAACAACCGGTCCAACTGGTCCGCAAGGAGATACTGGTCCAACAGGCCCACAAGGAACAACAGGTCCAACAGGCCCGCAAGGAACAACAGGTCCAACAGGTCCGCAAGGAACAACAGGTCCAACTGGACCGCAAGGAGATACTGGTCCAACAGGCCCGCAAGGAGATACTGGTCCAACAGGCCCGCAAGGAACAACAGGTCCAACTGGACCGCAAGGAGATACTGGTCCAACAGGCCCGCAAGGAACAACAGGTCCAACGGGCCCACAAGGAACAACAGGTCCAACAGGCCCACAAGGAACAACAGGTCCAACAGGCCCACAAGGAATAACTGGTCCAACAGGCCAGCAAGGAGATACTGGTCCAACTGGACCGCAAGGAACAACAGGTCCAACTGGTCCGCAAGGAGATACTGGTCCAACCGGCCCACAAGGAACAACAGGTCCAACAGGCCCACAAGGAACAACCGGTCCAACTGGTCCACAAGGAGATACTGGTCCAACAGGTCCGCAAGGAACAACCGGTCCAACTGGTCCGCAAGGAGATACTGGTCCAACAGGCCCGCAAGGAGATACAGGTCCGCAAGGAACAACAGGTCCAACAGGTCCGAAAGGAGATACTGGTCCAACTGGTCCGCAAGGAGATACTGGTCCAACAGGCCCACAAGGAACAACAGGTCCAACTGGTCCGCAAGGAGATACTGGTCCAACAGGCCCACAAGGAACAACAGGTCCAACAGGTCCGCAAGGTCCAGCATTATTTACATTAACTACAACCAGTTCAGATATAATATTAACATCAAATTCTGTTACAAATACAACATCAACTTCAAATAATGCTAATACAATCGAGTCATTTCCATATAATGCAACAATATTGACATTTAAGATACCGAGTAAACCATCCACAGGTAAAGAAATAACTTGTGCATTAACATATGATTTAACAAATTACGCATATGGATTTGATTTTGATGATACAAAATACTATTATTGGTATGGTAATACAGGAATACCTACTGAGATAGGAACATATAATGCTGGTGATGTATTTACTTTATCTATAACATCAACAGGTGGATATTGGTATAAAAATGGTGTTCAAGTGCATTATGAAAATTTATATACCGCATTTACAACTGGTTTGTATGGATTTTTTGCATTAGATGAAGCGAGTAAATCAATAACAAATATATCATTTGGTTATTTAGCAACAGGTCCAACCGGCCCAACAGGTCCAACCGGTCCAACCGGTCCACAAGGAACAACAGGTCCAAGTTCATTCAATACATATACTTTATCACCAACAATAACTACAAACACAACAATAAATCCTGCGTCTGATTATAATGTGTATCAAATAGATACAACATCAAACACAATAACAATTACTCTTCCATCAACATCCGGATTAAGCCGTATTTATATATTTAGTGATGTAGGAGGTAATCTTATAAATAATAATCTCATACTTCAAACAGATGGAACAGATACAATCGCAGGACAATCGTCATTTACAGCAAATATAAATTATAGTTCAATTCAAATTATATCAAATACAATCAGTAAGTGGTTGGTAATATAATAATCTTACTTATAGTATGACATTCATACCATCAGTATTATCAAAAATGGATAATAACAATAGTACAACAACTCTGGAATCTAATTTTTCTGGACTATCAACAGAAACAACTGGTTATACAAATTTAATAATAACAATTAAATCAAATATAGATTCTTCAGCAGGTGGAATCGTTATATCATTCTCATCTGACAATTCAACATTCACATCATATTATACGGATACATATTTTACAAATACGACATATAACCGAACATTTAAGATAATCAACAAATATTATAAAATATCATATACTTCTCCATCAACACCAACATCTTTATCAATAACATCATTTTTAGATACAAATTCAAGTGATACCGCTGTTCAAATTTCAAATAATATTTATTCAACTGCGAATGATTCAATGCATGATGCATTTGGTAAATTAAGAATAACATATCCAACAACTCTATTGGACAACAAATTTCCATCTTCAGCTGGAACTGATGATTTTAAAAGTAATAATATGTTAGATTGTTATAAATCGACGGGATTAACTTCTTTTACTTACGGAAATTCAAAAGTAATCCTAACAGCGACTGGAACAGGAACCGCTACAAGCCAAAGTCGTAAATATTGTGTTTATCAGCCTGGAAAATCGATTTTGATATTATTATCAGGAGTAATAAATGCGTCATCAAATACCGCAAATTGCACAACAAGAATGGGATATTTTGATAATAATAATGGATTGTTTTTTCAATATACAAATAATACAATGTCAGTTGTATTGCGTAATATCGCCTCAGATACAACAATTAATCAATCAAATTGGAATATTGATAAAATGGATGGAACTGGTTTATCAAGTATATCACTCGATTTTACAAAAGCACAATTATATGTAATTGATTTTGAATGGTTGAGTGTTGGTCGTATTCGTTTTGGTTTCTATTTATTTGGAAAAATAAATTATTGTCATCAAATTACAAATCTGAACTCATTGACTGCTCCATATATGTTATCTCCAAATTTACCAATAAGATATGAAATTGTATCAACATCCGGAGCGACTGGCTCATTAGTTCAAATTTGTTCAACCATTATATCTGAGGGTGGTTATACTCCAATTGGACGTTCTTTTTCTATTGGAACAGATCCAAACACAACTGGTTTACTAGTTTCAACAACAGAAGTTCCAGTTATTGCGATTACTGGTATATCAACATATAATCACGAAAATATTCTTCCAACCAGTTTTACAATTATGGATATTGCTAATAATAATGGATATTTATACCGATTTCGACTATATTTATCTCCAACAGGCGCAAGTAGTCCATTGAATGGAGCAACAGTCGTGAATGTAAATGATAATAGTATCGTTTCTTATGCAGTATCAGGATTAACAATACCAGCCGGTTCTATAATTGTAGACCAAGGTTATTTTTATGGGCGCGGTATTGTTTCATTCAATAGTTTATCAGATGTTTTTACAAACATCATTCAGATAACATCAAATATAGATAATGTTCGTGATGTTTTATTGCTAACGGCAGAAAAAACGGGAACCTCAGGAAGCGGTAATGTATTTGCTTCAATATCGTGGCAAGAAATTTATTAAAAAATTTATTTATTTGTAATAATATGACAAATAAATATATTGTTTGGTTTGATGAAATTGGATTAGATGATGTTGCCCTCGTAGGAGGAAAAAATGCCAGTCTTGGAGAAATGATATGTAATTTGAAGCAGTTGGGAATTCGGGTCCCATTTGGATTCGCAATTACAACTCATGCATATCAATATTTTCTTGAACACAATAATTTAGTAGATATAATAAAAAATTACTTGAAAAATGTTAATTATGATGACCATGTCGATTTATGTAGAACTGCTCAAAAGATACGATTGATAATAAAAAATGGTAATTTTCCAAAAGATTTAGAAACAGAAATAATAGAAAAATATGAAGAACTAACTAAAATGTATATCCCTCCAAACATTAAAAATTATGAAGTTGATGTTGCGATTCGCTCATCCGCTACATGTGAAGACCTTTCAAATTGTTCATTTGCTGGTGCGCATGATACTTATCTAAATGTCAAATCTGGTAAAAATGTTTTAGAAAAAATAAAAGATTGTTTTGCGAGTTTATACACTGAACGCGCAATTGATTATAGAAAAAACATTAATTACAACAGCGACGGAATAAAAATAAGTGTTGGAGTTCAAAAAATGGTTCGCGCGGATTGTGGAGGATGCGCAGGAGTAGCGTTTTCCTGCGATAACTTATACGGAAATGATAATGTTATAACAATTAATTGTAATTACGGTCTCGGTGAATCTGTTGTAGGAGGAACAGTAGATGTAGATGAAATAATTTTACACAAGGAGAATCTTAGAAAAGGTCATCGCGCAATAGTTGATAAGCGACTCGGAAGCAAGGAGGAACAAATGATTTATTCAGATTCCCTTGAAAAGCGGACTCAATTGATATCAGTCCATGAAGAAGACCGTCATAGATTTTGTATAAGCGATGACCACGCCTTAGAATTAGGGCGATGGGTCCTAATATTGGAAGATTATTATTCAAATCGCAATGGCTCTCATATAAATATTGATTGCGAATTTGGAGTTGATGGAGAAACAAATAAGTTATTCCTATTACAATGTCGTCCGGAGACTGTCCATACAAATACAAATAATAATGTATTAGTTGAGTATAAATTCATAAATGAACCACCTGAGTCAGTAGCAAAAGGAATCGCCGTTTGTGAAAAGATTGCAACCGGAAAGGTAAAAGTTATTTTCACAATGGACACTCGCGTCGATAAAATTGAATTTGACGAAGGGGATATTTTGGTAACAACATTTTCTACGCCAGATATGGAGCCATTGATGAAAAAAAGTAGCGCGGTTATAACATGCACTGGTGGTCCAAGTTCTCACTGTTCAATCGTATGTCGAGAATTAAATAAACCGGCGGTTCTTTCAGTTAACAATGCTACCAAGATTTTCAAGAATGGTGATATTCTTACTGTATCGTGTGCTCAGGGGTCAGTTGGTTATATTTATCGGGGCAACATTCCATTCGAAAAAGAGGAAACAACCTTAAATTTCTCAGAACCTCCTTGTAAGATTGTTCTTAATGTTGCGGACCCATCACAGGCGTATAGTTTCGCCCGATTACCAAATTCCGGTGTTGGTTTGCTTCGTCTTGAACATTTGATAAGTAATCATATTGGTATTCATCCAATGGCTCTTATTAATCCTCACATCGTAGATGAATCAACCCTAACTAAAATAAAAGAACTAACAAAAGGATACAGTGATTTAAAACAGTATTACGTTGATAAATTAGTATTTGGAATTTCTAAAATTGCGTCTGCTTTTCCAGTGGACTCATCAGAGATTATTGTTCGCGGGTCTGATTTTAAATCAAATGAATTTCGTGGCTTAATTGGAGGCGATTTCTTTGAACCACATGAGGAGGCTCCTATAATTGCTTGGAGAGGCGCTTGTAAATATTATTCAAAAGAATTTCGTCCCGCATTTGAATTGGAGTGTAAGGCGATGTCTATTGTTCGGGACGTTATTGGTTTTAAGAATGTCCATTTCGAATTTCCATTTGTAAGAACTACATCTGAACTCATTAAAGTTCAAGAAATTTGTAAGGAGAATGGAATGGAGCGCGGAAAAGATGGGCTAAAACACGCATTAATGTGCGAGGTAACAAGTAATGTAATCTTAGCAGATAATTTTGCTCCTCTTGTCGATTATGTAAGCATTGGAAGCAATGATTTACAAATGGCGAGTATTATGTGTTCGCGTGATGACGCATTAGTCCAGCATTTGAATGATGAAGATGAATGTTTGAAAAAGTTGATAAGTATGGCTATTAAAAGCTATCAATCACATGGTTTGAAAATTTCAATTTGCGGAGATAGGCCTTCGATTGACTTTCCATTCTTCAAATTTCTTGTCGAAGAAGGCATTGATGCTATTTCATTGAGTCCAAATTGTGTATTGAAGACTCTGAAGATGTGGGAAGATAATAAAAAACGTTTTACACCTTTTCACATTTAGAACATTAAATTTAGTTTTTTATTATAATATTTTAGATAATAATAAAATAATTATTTATATATTTAATGAATTCATACGGGTATACTCAAATAAAAATTGAAAATTTACAATCAATCGAAAAAAAAGGAAATAATTTTTATAATTTTAAAGGAATTAATTTTCTTAGTAAAATGAATCCTCAAAATACAAAAATAGTCTTTATATTTCATGGAGCATCACCTAAAAATGTTAAACAAAAAGTAATTTTTAGAGGATATGATTATGATATTACAGCTATTTTCAAAAAAAGTATAGTTTTTTCAAATAAAAATATAGCTTTTTTTAAATATATCTGTAAAAACATTAAAGCATCAACCCTCCCTCTGATTATTTATAACTAATAACTCAATTT
>Ga0214921_10000830_pt1 | contig 55083 bp, 73 predicted proteins | sample LL1505_MetaG_FD_177992 | JGI IMG/M metagenome (GOLD analysis project Ga0214921, IMG submission 177992) | Freshwater microbial communities from Lake Lanier, Atlanta, Georgia, United States - LL-1505 | ecosystem: Environmental > Aquatic > Freshwater > Lake | place: USA: Georgia | collected... | reverse complement strand
CTGGTGATGCAGGCTACGCTGTCTCCAGCAAGCTCGCTGAAAAGGTCAAGGAAGCCAAGAAAGGCGAGATCAAAGTGGCTGTAAAGCCCTCCAAGGCCAAGGCCAAGCAGACTGAGCGTGTGGCTGACGAAGCCTAATCGCAACTGCGATCTATCAAAAGCGGCTCTTTGCGGGCCGCTTTTTTTTGACCTCTAACGGATTAAATAACTATTACAATGGAACAAGATTTCGTTATAGACATACTAAACGAAGAGTCAGTAAAAGATTTAGTGGTCAATATCTGTTTGGTGCTTGCCGACTTTGGTATAACTGAAGTCCATGTTGGTGGACTCATGCGCCTGGTAGGCATTGATGAAGATCTTGCATCCGAACATGATGACGAGCTCATGATCATCACAGACATACAGCAACTGAGAGCACCCAAAGAAGAAATACAAGAAGCCATGCCTCCGGGCACTACCTTACATTAACTGATGCATTATAACTCACACATGGGCCTTGAGCCCTTATTCATAGTGATCTTTCGAGACTCACAGGCCACTAACTTGCTGAAAGAGTGGGCAAAGAAAAACGGCATAGATCAAAAACACATTGATGACAATCGATTGAAGCTATATAATCAACATGGCTGGGACAAGTTCAGAACGACTTGGTCTCGTTCCTGGGACCGAATCACTGTTTGGGACTGTTGGAACAAACGCCACATTGAGATGATATAACTTTGCAAAAAATACGAGATTTCTGGAGTGCCAGTTTCCACTCCGATCGCACCGCTTTTTGGTTTGAAATGGCCAGCTTCGTTTTTACTGTGGGAGCCAGTCTTACTTTGGCATTCACAGCCCAAGCACCAAACATGGCCATCGTTTATCCTGGATTTTTTATTGGAGCCCTTTCTAGTTTGTATGCCAACTATCGCAGACAGCTAGGATGGGGTATGATACTGGCAGGGTATTTTGCCATAGTAAACATATTTGGATTTGGACGAGCCCTGGCCTGGTGGTAAAACCGCTTGACATCTTGACAGCATTCATACATAATAGCACAATGCAAGGAGTATCAATGGATCAGAATGAATTCAACGAGCAGTTCAAAATATTGTTGGCCGAATATCGTTCACTGAGCCAGCAGTTAGAAACTGCTCCTGACAGACTGGCAGTGATGCGACAGATGCAAGATTGCGTCCGTCGACAAAATGCCTTACGTGAACAAATCAAACCTCAAGGAGAATAAAATGTCACAAAATCATGACGCAATCAAAACAGCATTTGAAAACTACATCGCCGAGAACGAAAAGTTCACAGGCAAAGGTGTCAAGGCAGCGGCTGCTCGTGCCCGCAAAGCTCTGCAAGAAATGAGCAAGGCCATCAAAGAACGCCGTAAAGAAATCACAGCCGAGAAAGAAGCCTTGGCTGCCAAGTAAGGAGAAGTCAATGACCACACTATCAGCAGTTTCCACCCTTAACACAGCCATAGCCGGTGTGCTTGGTCGCATGTCCGCAGGCATATTGGCCACCCTGATCATCGCAGGCATAGTCAATGCCTTGGGTCTAGTACCTGTGCTATTTTCTGGTATCCTAGGATACGTCATTATTTTCGCACCCTTGGTCATGAGTCTGTACTTGGCCTGGAAAGGTGATGATCTTTCCGAGAGTGCCATCAAAGCCTGGTATTTCGCCTTTGCGGCGGCCATGGGCCTGAGCCTCAGTGTTATCTTCGCTGTGTATACTTCGGCATCTATAGCACAGGCCTTGATCGGAACCACCGTGAGCTTTGGTGCCTTGGCAGGTTGGGGATACTTTACCAAGCGTGATATCTCTGGTTGGGGGCCATTCCTGTTCGCCGGAGTGATCGGATTATTGGTCGCAGGCATCGTCAATATCTTTGTGGCATCCACTGCCTTGCAGATGACACTGAATGTGCTGACTATCCTGATCTTCCTGGGACTCACTGCCTATGACATGAATCGCATCCGTGACATGTTCTGGGGAGCTTCAGAAAGTGAAGTTGGGCGTATGCAATGGTTTGCCGCACTGAGCCTGTACATCAACTTTATCAATATCTTTGTTTCGCTGTTGCAACTCATCGGAGATAGACGTTGATTTATTTTACACCCGAAGAATGGCGATTGATCAAAGACAAGCTGATCAAGGCTTCACCAAAACTACTTTTAATATCAATCTTTTTAGTTGTTGGCTATTCGTTTGGTTGGTACATGAAAGGACAAGATGTAATGATGGATTGCAAGTATGCTGGAGCCTTTCGTCATTACACTGATAGCTTTACTTGCCAGCGCAAGATATGACTCGATACAGTTTCATCACGACCATAGTGGAAGATCCTGATCACCCAGGTGAAATGTTGTTGGACCTGGGTGATGAACTGTGCGAACATCTGGGATGGAAGCCAGGCGATGAACTTGACTGGGTAGACAACAAGGACGGAACATGGACTTTACGCAAAAAGATCTATTCACCACAGACTTGACCTCGGACTATGCCAATGTTACCATAGGCAGTGGCATTGATACAACTTACACGCTGAGCAATCTGGCTATCACCACTAGCTCGATCAGTGTCAGTCCCACTTGGGCCAATGGTGGACCTTATATCACATCCAATGGTGCAGGTAGCTATACCTGGGCCAATATGCAACCTGCGGCATCCATTGCCGAATCAGGCAAGCTGTCATTACAGGGTGACAACGCTGACATAGAAATCAATGGCGAAAGCCTGATGACTGCAATACGCAAGATCGAAGAACGTCTCAACATACTCAAACCCAACGAAAAGTTAGAAGCCGAATGGGACCAACTGCGCGAGCTGGGCGAACAATATCGTGCGCTGGAAAAGAAACTCATGGAACAAAGCGAAATGTGGGATGCCCTTAAGAAAATGCCTCCACCGGAGATTTCATGATAACACTTATTTCTGGCGACAGCTGGAGCGTGGGAGAATGGAAAAATAGCCAGACTGGTGGAATCATCCAACATGCTGGGTTGGCTCAGTATCTACACGATCATGGACATCACGTGATCAATGTAGGACAGTCCAGCTCATCCAATAGAGAATCAGTGTTGAGACTCAATAGCTTTTTTTTCAATAATCAACACTTATTGTCAGGATCAGAACTACAGGTTGTGGTATTCCAGACCGAGTGGATCAGAGACTTTGCCTACATGGACAAAGAAGATGAAGATTATTATAATCAACCCGCGGCGTTGATACACCGATTAATTTCCAGATTTTATTATGATCTCTCAGCCTTGGCTGAACGCTACAAAGTCAAGTGTTATTTGATTGGTGGTGCTGGGGATGCTTTGGTCATTGATGATTTTTCTACGATCTATCGTGGAGTTGAAGTGGTTTGCCAAAGCATGGTTAATCTTTTAGTGAATGGGCAAGACACTACTCAAGATCCTGTGTTTGCTCTGTGGTCATATACCAACAAAGGCGAAGACTTTTTAAAACTGTTTAAAAAACATGCCACACAGGAAGATCAAGCCAATGCACTACTAGATGAAATAACCAAAGGACAAGATCGCACAGAAGTTTTGTACAAAAATCCCGAACTATTTTATCCCGATGGCACCCATCCTAATAGACACGCTCATAGATTGTTGTTTGATTTTTTACAACAACACCAACGCATAGTAATATGAACTATTTGATTGTGGGCGACAGCTGGGGTTGTGGCGAGTGGGACAAAGACTGCAACTTTAATCCTCATCGTGGCTTGGAACAGTTCCTATTAGACGATGGTCACTCAGTGGTGAATCTTAGCAGTCAGGGCATATCTAATCATGACATATATCAGCGAGCTTATCAGTATTTTCAAAGACATCAGCCACATGATATCGATACAATACTAGTATTTCAAACTGAATACAATAGGGACTACAAGCATTCTCTAGGATGGGAAGAAACACTGGGAGCACAGGACTGGAATAGTGTAGTACAGCCAGAGGACATGGCCATGCGCTGGATATCTCGATTTTATCAAAATCTCAGCCAACTATCTCAGAGCACAGGCTGTGCTGTAAAAATCATAGGCGGACACAGTGATACTCTTTGGTTTGATAACATTGAGGAACACTATCCAGGTTGTAAAATCATTTGCCAAAGTATGACCAATCTCATACTCACAGGACAACAATGTATTGATCAACCAGTGCTGAGTTTCTATGAGCGCAAAACTGAAGATTTGGTACGCAAAATCAAAGATACACTGAACAGCACAGACAAGGTAGAACGATTGTTGACTTTGATCGATCAAGGATATCAAAGAGAAATGCTGTTGAGACAAAATCCTCAGTATTTTTATCCTGATGGCATACACCCCAACAGACAAGGTATTCGTATACTGTATGATTTTTTAAAAAGAGAACAACACTTATGACTCCAAAAAAACGTATCAACTATATCACTAAATGGATTAAAAACTATGCCACTAAAAGTAAGTTAGACACCTTGGTTGTGGGAGTGTCAGGTGGCATCGATTCTTCGGTGGTATCCACTCTGTGTGCCCGCACAGGACTTTATACCATTGCTGTGAGCATGCCTATCTATCAAAGCGATCACACACATGACCTTAGCTTGCGCCACGGACAGTGGTTGAAAGATAACTTCGAACTGGTAGATCACTATACCATAGATCTCACACCCACCTTTGAAGAGTTTCGAACAGCCACTCGTGTGTTTGGCGATGAACTGGCTTGGGCAAACAGTCGTGCTAGACTACGCATGACCACACTATATCAACTGGCACAGGCCAATAATGGTATCGTTGTGGGAACAGGCAACCGAGTAGAAGACTTTGGTGTGGGTTTCTTTACCAAGTATGGTGACGGCGGTGTAGACATCAGCCCCATTGGAGATTGTTTAAAAACTCAAGTGTGGGACATGGGTCGCGAGCTTGGTGTGTTACAGGAAATAATCGACGCCGCACCTACAGATGGATTATGGGATGATGGTCGTACCGACGAAGATCAACTGGGTATGACCTATCCTGAACTGGAAGAAATGATGTATCTAGATGAAATAGGATTCAATGAAACCAACGTTCGCGCTAAAATGAAACGCTATCGCGAACTTCGCAGTCGTAACTTACACAAAATGCAACCTATCCCGGTGTGCATGATTCCGAGGAAATCATAATGGCCTTTGTCGTTACCGAATCTTGCATACGATGCAAGTACACTGATTGTGTGAATGTTTGTCCGGTGGACTGCTTCAAAGAAGGTCCTAACTTCTTGGTGATAGATCCCACTGAGTGTATCGACTGTGCAGTGTGTGTTCCTGAATGCCCGGTGGAAGCTATCTATCACGAAGATGAAGTTCCAGAAGATCAACGTGAATTCATCGAGATCAATAAAGAACTGGCCAAGTCATGGGCACCAATAACCCAAAGCAAGCGCCAGCTACCAGAAGCTGATGAATGGGCCAAAATACTGCCCAAAAAACAGCATTTGGATCGCGGTTGACCTCAAAATCAAAATACGCTATAATACTAGAATGCAAACATCGTGGAGTTATCAATGACCATGCATCTTGAAGGCCCTTGGCTGTCGACCACTGGCAAAAAACGAGGCAAGCAAAAGTTCCGCAACGCAGACCAAGCTCGCAAAGCACGTGAGCTAGATGCCTCTTGGAAAGAACTGCAAAAGAAGTGGGGTGTTGAGATCGAAGAAAAGAAACGCCGTCGGGCCATGACTGCTGAAGTCTGGAAACCCGCACCTACTGTGTTCCAACGACAAACTCCCAAGATAGAGAGTTTACCTTTCACGGGTGGCCCCTGTGTCAAGCCCCCAGAAAAAGTCTACACCGGTACCAAGATCAAAGGCATCGGCACCATGCACAAATCCAACGCTGTGCCTATCTTCTCAGACGAAGAAGCCGTGGCCATTGCAACCATGAGACGTTGACGTGATATATCATAGCCAGCACAAAGCAAATGAAAACTATGACTATCCGGTGCGACTTGATTGGAACAACAATCCATACATGAAGCACTGGAACGAAGTGTGTGCATGGAGTGTGGAACATTTTGGTTTGCCAGGGCATAGATACCGCACAGAAATAACCCAGGATTATATGATCTGGCATTTTATCGAACCTGAAGATCAACTTATTATGACACTGGCATGGGGAAATGACAATGGCTCTGACGTTTGAACAACAATCAGTCTGGAATCGACTCAACGGGCAACCAGGCAACTACTACGAACAAAGCGCCGAACCCGAGCGTGAAGAGTTCAGGCGCTTTATCAAAGGTGTGCTACAAGATGGCCCTGTGTTGGTAGAGTTCCTCAAGGCCGACGGTTCTACTCGTGTGATGAATTGCACACTCAGCGAGGATCATGGCGCTAAGTACGTCGTGAAGGAAAATACAGTACCAGTGGAAAAAGCGCATTTGCCCGCTCGAGTCAACAACGATGTCTGCAAGATTTGGGACATCGAGCAAGGTGCTTGGCGCAGTTTCCGTTGGGATCGGCTGAAGAGGATCGAGTTCCAAATTGGCTAAAGAAGAAGGAATCAAGATGGAGGGCACAGTTACGGATGTGCTTCCCAATGCCATGTTTCGCGTCAAAGTGGACAGTATAGAAAAAGAAGTCATGGGCATTATTTCAGGCAAGATGCGCATGAACAACATCAAAATCTTGCTAGGCGATCGAGTAGAAATAGAGTTCTCGGCCTACGACTTAACCAAAGGGCGTATCACACGACGCCGGTAAATAGTAGTATGGATACCGCCGCATCATTAGCAGAGTTTATCAATCTCTTAGAAGCCACCACACGTCCGGCCAAGCTGGAGACCACACCCTTGCCTTTTGGCATGAAGGATCTAGATCCTGTGATGAGCGAAAAAACCCTAGATTATCATTTTGAACACTTGGCCAAGGGCTATGCAAAACGCTACAACGCAGGAGAAGGCAATGCGGATTTTAATCGTGCTGGCAGTTTTTTACACAATATGTTCTTCCCTCAGCTTAGGGCTCCTAAAAGTCCAAATAGACCCAAGGGGTCCAGCCTACAACTCATTGAAATGAAGTTTGACGACTTTGATGCTTTCAAAGATGCTGTAAAAGAAACAGCAATGAAAATACAAGGTTCGGGCTGGGTGTATCTAAGCACCACGGGTGATATCAAGACCATTCGCAACCATGCTGTGCGCACCGATATAGCCCTACTTATTGATTGGTGGGAACATGCCTGGGCACTGGACTATCAAAGCGACAAAGAAGCATATCTCAACAACTTCTGGAAGATCATCAACTGGGAAGTCATAAATGAACGCATAGGAGTGATAGCATAATCATGCAAGTCAACGACTCAGCAGTGGTAAAACTCAAAGATATCCTGGCCGAAGAAAACAATCCCAATCTTAAACTGCGTGTATTTGTGCAGGGTGGCGGTTGCTCGGGCATGCAATACGGATTCACACTGGACGAATCACAGAACGAAGATGACTTTGACTTTGACTATGATGGCGTAAAAATCCTGGTAGATTCCATGAGCTGGGGCTACTTACAAGGCGCTGAAATAGACTACAAAGACGATGTCATGGGCTCAAACTTCGTTATCAATAATCCCAACGCACAAACTACCTGCGGTTGCGGTAGCAGTTTCTCACCTTACTAGCCATATTCCCAAACAGCCTTTTCCGGTAAATAGTAAAAAGGAATAGGCAAATGGCAGAACAAATCATTGATGTAGGCACATCTCCCAACAGTGGAACAGGAGATCCTTTACGTACGGCCTTCGTTAAAACCGACGATAACTTTAATCAGATCTGGGCCGCTGGGCCTGTTGGTTCCAACGTAAGAATACAAGGCAACACCATTTCCACTCTGCAGGTCAATCAAGACCTAGCCCTGAGCCCCAACGGTGTAGGTAATGTACGCTTAAACAACAACACTATTCCTGGTGCGAACAACACATGGTTTTTAGGCAGTGTCACAAATCGTTGGCGCGGACTCTATGTAGGTAATGTAAACACGGCCAATCTTTCAGTCACAGGCAATGTGTCATTGCCTGGATTGGGCAACATCACTATCCCTGGCGGCAGCAATGGGTATGTGCTCAGCACTGACGGTGCTGGCAATCTTAGTTGGGTAGCGCAGGGTGGTGCGGGCAACGGCAACCCTGGTGGTGCCAACACACAGATACAGTTCAATGATTCTGGTTTGTTTGGTGGATCAGCTTCTCTAACTTGGGACAGCGGCAATGCACAGTTAAACACAGTAAACTTTGCCGCAAGCGATGCAACCATATATGGCAACGTCAACGCTATCAACGGAAACTTCACAGGCAATGTCACAGCCAACTATTTCGTAGGAGATGGCAGTCTGCTCACCGGCATCAACACTGGTGTGACCATAGCCAACACAGCACCTGCCTTGGGCAACGGTGGTGTTTGGTGGAACTCAGTGGATGGTCGCGCCTATGTTAAGTACGCCAATGCTTTCATTGATTTAAGTCCTAGCTTGGTTCCTGATCCCACAACGTATGTGGGCAATGTGAGCTTTGATGACATCACTGTCACCAATGTGGGCAACGTCATACCTGCGGCCAATGTCACATACAGTCTTGGCAGTGCCGCTTTCCAGTGGTCAAATCTCTGGGTAGCCAACAACACCATATACCTCGGTGGAGTGCCCTTGGGCATGACAGCTGGCAATGTGCTGACAGTGAACGGCAACACCATCACCGGCAATGTTACATTCGGTGATCAGATCGTGATAGGCACTGGCATCAGCAACGTTGTCGGTGGCCTGTATTTGAGTCCAAGTCCTTCCAGTGCCAACGCCCTACAATATCTGCGAGTGCGAGGTGATGTCAGTTACGAACCCACTCACATACATTTTGACACCGGCAACAATCAATACTTCAATCAGTTCATCGGCGATGACAACAAGTATGTGTTGTTGAGCAACGTCGGTAACATTGTGATCCGTACTGACGACTATGCGGGCAACTCAGCACAGTGGACCTTTGGAAATGATGGAGCATTAACATTCCCTGCTGGTAGCAAGATATCTAACTATCCAGGATACCCAGGTGGTGACAGTTGGTTTGTAACTCCTCCTAGCAACGCAGGCGGTGTTGCCAGTGCCGATGGTCAACAGTATGTACAGGTAAACAACGGCTATGGTGTAGAAATAGGTACAGGGTGGCCTGGAAACGCACACGCTTGGTATTTTGGCACAGATGGTAACTTGACATTGCCCAGCAACACCTTTGCTGTGAACTATGCCAATGGCGATCCTGTGAGCCTGGGCGGCAATTATGGTGATTCCAATGTAGTTTCATTGATGGGTGCATTTGGTAGCAACACCGTATCCACCACAGGCAACATCACAGCCGGCAACTTTGTAGGTGCTGGATCAAATGTTGACATCGTAGCTGGTTCATATGATTGGACTTTTGGTAATGACGGTACCCTATTATTGCCGCGTGATGCGTCAGGCAATACTGATCCATACTTATGGATCACAGGTGGCCCCGCTCCTTCTATCAGTTCAGTTGATGTAAGCCTAGCAGGTCCTGCTAACTTCCAAATTGTCTCAGACTATTTGAATCTCTCAGGCTACACCGGTGCTAAAGTTGCTATCAAGGCAGATAATGGTGAGATAGCAACAGATGCCAATATGGTATTGACTACTAATGGTGCAAACGTTGGAAACACATATAGTTGGACATTTGATATTGATGGCACATTGACCACCCCTGGCAACATCACTGGAGCCAATGTAGTTAGTGCCAACACATTTGTTTCCAATGCATTTAATGTTGTCACAGCCGGTAATTTGTCCATCACTTCTCAGTATGGTCTTGGTTTCACTGGCACAATATTGGAAGATAACGGCACCCTCGAACTCATCGGCAGCGGTGGTGGTGCCGTGGTTGCTGGTTGGGACAGCACCTATGGAAACGGACTAGGCAATATTGCCACCATAAACTTTAACGAAGTTGGTGGTGAAGGTATTGTGCTTCGCACAGGCAATCGTGCCGCTACTGAATACAACTGGAACTTTGATAGCACCGGTAACTTGACCTTGCCTACTGAGGGATATTTGCTAGTGCAGACTGGCATCATCGGAGCAGGAGCCAGCCCTGCACCCACACTATCGGGATTCAGTAGCATCGCTACCACAGGCGTGCAAGGCAACATATCAGCGTCGGGTAACTTGCTGGCCGCAGGCTACGCCAACATCACTGGCAATATCAATGGGTCTGGCGCTATATTCTCCGGCAATGTCACTGCTGGAAACTTTATAGGCAATGGTAGCCAACTCACAGCAGTGAACGCTGTCACTGTCGATGTCACCAATACCAACGGTTTGGCAACAACATACTATCCAACCTTTGTTGAGAACAGAACAACAGCGCAGATCGCTCGTGCTGATGTAGATTTGAGTTATCGCACTGACACCAACACGCTGACAGTGGGTAACATTTCCAGTGGTGGCAACATCACAGCGGCCTATTTCATAGGCAACGGTAGTGCGCTGACCGGTGTCACGGTAAACACAGTGGGCAACATCACCGGCACATCATCCAACGTAGACATCATAGCCGGTGCATATCAGTGGACATTCAACAACACAGGTAATCTCGTGTTGCCCGGTAACACATTTGCCGTCAACTATGCCAATGGCACAGCAGTGGCTCTGGGCGGTGGAGGTGGGTCGGGCACAGTGACCAATGTGCAAGGTGCTGGCACAGTATCTGGCATCACACTCACAGGCAACGTCACTACTACGGGCAACCTGACTCTGGGTGGCACCTTGGATCTTTCCAGCGTGTCTGGGAACATCACTACTTCAGGCAACATATCCGGTGGGTATATATTGGGCAACGGTAGCCAACTCACTGGTTTGCCAGCCAGTTATACCAACAGCAACGTCACAACATTACTTGCCTCATTTGGTAGCAATACGATATCAACCACGGGCAACATCACTGCTGGCAACTTTATCGGCAATGGTAGCCAACTCACTGGTGTAGCTAACTTGTCATTTACCACTGTATCAGCCAATGGAACCAGCGTGGTGGCGGATTCGACTGCAGACACGCTGACATTTACGCCTGGCAACAACTTGGTCATCACCGGCAATGCCACCAGCGATACTGTCACATTTGCAGTGAGTGATGCTCCTTCATTTACTGGTAACGTCACAGCAGGTAACTTGATCACCACCGGCAACGTGTCGGGCAACGTCAACGGATTTGCCATAGGCTACAGAGACATACCTGTGTTGAGTTTGGCAGCCAATACCACGGTATCTACGTCAGATGCTGGCAAACAATACTACTCAACATCGGCTTCTGCGCTAACACTGACCATAGCCAACAACGCCAGCCAAGCGTTCCAGACTGGTGCTACCATAAACATCATCAACCAAGGCGCAGGCAACGTGTCTGTGTTGCGAGGAGTGGGCGTGACCATGTATCTGGCAGGTAACTCCACATCTTCGGATCGCACACTGACTTCATACGGTGTGGCTTCGGTGACCAAAGTGGCCACGGATACCTGGTTTATCAGTGGTGTAGGACTAGTATAATGGGCGGAGTCCTGATGCCCTACATGTCTGTGTCGGGACAGCAAGGTGTTGTCCTGCCCAGCCAGATTCCCAGCTTGAGTTTGTGGTATGATGCGTCCGAAAGCAACGCGGCTTACATACAAAACACCACAGGTGGCGCTCCCAGCAACGGTCAAGCTGTTCAAAACTGGATCGACAAACAGGGATTCGGTCGCAACGCCAATCAAGCATCAGGATCTAGGCAGCCTACCTGGCAAGCCAACCAACAAAACAGCTTGGGTACCATCTTGTTTGATGGATCCAACGACGTGCTCACACTGAATCCCATCGGTTCCTGGGCCTTGAGCCTGCCCGGACAGACCACCTATGTGGTAGTCAAAGCCAACGCACTCACAGGTATACCACGTGTGACTGCTACCAACACTGGTGGTTATCAGTTCTTTTGGGATACCTTCTGGGGTTGTGAAACAGCCGGAGGTCGCGCCAAGAGCGCCACAGCTGGCAATACCACCAACTATATCTACATGGGTCAGATCTTAGACGGCACACAGACCGATGCCAATGTCACTGTGCAAAACAACAAACGGCTCAAGATGCGTATCAATGGCACACAGCAGACCTTGACGTTTTCTGCCAACGTGGGCACAGCCACTTCGGGATCAGCCACTGGATTGTTCGTGGGTGCTGACTCTGGCACAGGAACCAATGCTTTCTCGGGCTACATTGGAGAAATGTTGATCTGGACTAGGACGTTGAACACCAGCGAGATCTTGGCCGTGGAAACATATCTGTCAGACAAGTGGGGCATATAATGCGGATACAAGGCGTTACGCTGAAAAACATCACAGTGGTTGATCACCCCAATCCTGTGACATCAGGACTACGACAATACTACGATATTGGCAATACCAGCAGTTACTCAGGATCTGGATCCACAGTCACTGATCTGTCGGCCAGCGGGTATGGCACAGGTAGCCTGATCAATGCACCTACATATACCAGTGCCGGTCTACAGAGTTATCTCACGTTTAACGGATCAAATAACTATTTCCAAACTCCCAACCTCTATACCATGGCTGTAGGCGGGTCAGGTACCCTTAATGTCACTCTGGAAGTCTGGGTGCGCACAGCCTCAGACAACGGTGTGGTTCTAAATGAAACCGGTAATCTTCCTATAAACTCTGGCTGGCATGATGCGCAGATCGTGATAGCATCGGGCACATTAAAAGGTGCGGTCTGGCCCTACACTACTATAGTCACGGGAAGTGCTGTTACCCGCAACGCTTGGCAACAATATGTTTTGACATTCAATGATGCTACTAACACACAAACACTTTATCTCAACGGTGCCAGTGTAGGTAGCAGTTCCATACAGCGAGATTTTTCTCCAGGTGCTGTAGGTGGCACCACCACAGGCTTGTGGTATGGAATAGCATTAGGCGACGTAACTAGCATAGGTGATACCTCTTATCTAGCCTGCGACTGGAGCATATTCAAAGTATATAATCGGACATTGAGTGCTACAGAAGTGCTTCAAAACTACGATGCTGTGAAATGGAGATATGGCCTATGATCATTTCTGGCGCACGATTAGTGGGCGGAACATATCGCACACTGGGTCTAGTGACCTCAGGCCTGTCCATGTGGTTGGATGCCAACAATCCGGCTAGCTATTCAGGATCAGGTACAACCTGGTACGATCTTTCAGGCAACAGCTCTGATCAGATCTTGGTGGGCGCACCCACCTACACCGGCGGCACACCCAGTTATTTCTCTTTTGACGGCTTCTCACAATACAGCATAGGTTCCACACCCTTCGTGTTGCCGCCCAACACCTACACGAAAATGGTGTGGTTCCAGATCGCACCGGGCTTTGACAACAACTTGGTCAGCAGTGCCGCAGGTGGACATTACATGTTTTTTGGTGGCACATCCACCTTGTATGCCGGCAACTCCAACGTAGGCCCGCCTTATATTCCCGGATTTGGCAGCGCCATACCATTTTATCCCTACACTTGGTACTGTGCTACAGTGGTATTTTCAGACCCGCAGATCTATCTCTATGTCAACGGTGTGCAGAATGATTTTGATCCCACTTACAGCGCAGGTGGACACAGCGGAGACGGATCCGTAAACTTGGCCTGTTTTGCTCCCGGCGGTAACTTGCTCAACGGCTCTATTGCTGAAGTCTACTGTTATGGCCAAGCTCTCACAGCACAGCAAGTGCTACAGAACTTCAATGCCACTAGATCTAAATATGGGGTCTAAATAAATACAAACTAGGAACTAGATATGAACATCCAAATGCCAGCAAATCCCACACCCGGGCAAGTTTATGTGCCCAGCAATGCCGTGATCTACACATGGACGGGGAGTTACTGGAGTTCGGCAGTGGCCATTGACAATGGCACAGCACAATTTGTAGCAGACAACCAATTCGCGGACTTCGTTTACGATCCTGAATTCGACAGCATACTCAACGGAGGCACAGCCTAATGTCAACACTTATTAAACTTAGACGCGATACCGCGGCAAACTGGGCCGCAACAGACCCAGTGCTACAACTGGGCGAGCCCGGTTACGATACCACCAACAACGAACTACGCATCGGCGATGGTACCACAGCATGGAGCGGATTAACTCCTATAGCAGGTGGCGGTGGAGGAGGTAACACATTCTCTGCTATCACTATGACAGCCACTCCGGGTGGCGCATCCAACCAAATCAAATACGGTATTGGCAACCTTGTTGTTTACAATGACGGCGGTTGGACCATTGGTGAATATGATTCAGCCACAGATACTTACGGTGCAACAGGTATGCGTATCAACCCTGGTATTGAAGGTCAAGTAGATATCAACTTGCCAGCAGACTCTGCGGCCAATGTAACACCGCTATCTATCTCTAACTTTAACACTGGTAATGTTACTATTCGTTCAAACAACAGTTACTGGACATTTGGCAACGATGGCAAGACCGTTCCTCCTGCACTCACAGTTACACGCGGTGACATTTCCAGCGGAACCATTTCAGGATACACGCTGAACATCGGTGATGGCGCACAAGAAGCCATCATAACCACACCCAACGGTGTTGCCAACGTCGATCAAAATAGTCAACGGATTGTGATCAATCCTGGTGCAGGTGCCGATACCACTGGCGGTGAAGGTGGCGATATCTATCTCTGGGCTGGTCGAGGTGGTGATGTCAACGGCAACGGCGGTGATGTCAAGGTCCGCGGTGGTTTTGGTCCGGGCAATGGCCAGGGTGGCTATATCCGTTTAGAAGCAGGTGATGTTGGCAATGTAGGCACCCCCGGGTATGTGTATCTCCGAGGCGGCGATGCCAACTTTGGTTCCGGTGGCTATGTAACACTCCAAGGCGGCTATGGTGGTGATGGCACTGGTGGTGCCATAAACATCCAAGGTGGTGACAGTGGCAATGGTGATTTATACGATGGCAATGTCAATATTCAAACTGGTGGCCATACTTGGACATTTGACAACACAGGCAACTTGGTGCTGCCTTCAGGAACACCCAGCATCAACTATGCCAACGGCAATCCATTCAGTGGCGCACCAGTAAACACAGGCAATGTCACATTTGATGACAACGTTGTCATAGGTACCGGCGACATGATCGGTGGTGGCGGTCTGTATCTAGCACCGGGCATAGACAGTCCAGGTAATCTACAATATCTCAGAGTGCGTGGTGGCGATTATCCTACACACATACATCTTGACACAGGCAACAATCAATATTTTGATCAATACTTTGGCGATGATGGTAAGTTTGTAAAACTGGCCAACACTGGTAATATTGAAATCAGAACCGATGATTTTTTAGGTAATGGCGCACAATGGACCTTTGACACTGCGGGCAACATCACCCTGCCCACAGGTGGTGCCATACAAACAGCACCTGGCAGTTCGGACAACATCCTTATCCATCCCGATGGTAGCGGTGCAGTAATCATACAAGGCGGAGCCAGTACATTATTAACTCTGTCCAGCGACCTGCCTGACACTCAAAATAAGTTAGAGATTGATACCTACGGTGCCAATCTTGGTTCTTTAGGCGGTGGTGTTTTTGTAGGTGTTTACAGACGTACAGACAGTGCTACTTTAGCCGATGACAGACTGGCGCAGTTTGGCGGCAAAGGCACAGTAGATGGAGTAACTGCAATAGCAGGTGCTGCCGGACGGGTTGCCGTTGATGCGGCATTTAACTGGGCCCCAGGAGACACTCCCACACATATCAGTTTTTGGACCACAGCAGTTGGCCAGTCAACACCAGTGGAAGTTGCTAGGGTAGGTGCTGGTCAAAACTTTACATTGTATGCCGGTAATCTCACAGTGGGCAATGGTCGAGTAACTTCGAACTTGGTCAACACTGTGACTAGGACAGTTTCAGCTCTGCCATTGCCTGCAAATGCAGGTGCAGGATCGAGAATGTTTGTAACAGATGCTGATTCAAGAACTTGGGGCAATATTGTGGTAGGTGGCGCAGGAAACGCTGTTCCTGTGTGGTGCGACGGCACAGACTGGTACATAGGCTAAACTAACCCAGTTTTCAAACCCAGCCAAATCGCCATAAATATCTCAAAGAGAGGTAGAAAATGGCGATTCAAGTAATCAACGTAGGTACGACCCCCAATGATGGCACCGGTGACGGGCTTAGGACTGCCTACATAAAGTGCAACGATAATTTTGCATTCTTAAACTCCAGGGTCAGCGACAATCCACCCTTGTCTAGTGTGGGCTCTGTAGGTGATGCTGCCGGAACCATAGCATATGATTCTGGGTTTCTCTATGTTTGTTATCAAAACTATGACGGCTCCAGTAACATCTGGGGTCGTGTAGCACTATCAAGTTTCTAATATCATGGCACAACCGCAGTGGATAACTCCTCCAGGAAATCTTGGCACAGTGGCCGAGGGTTTGTTTTTTACCACTCCTGTGTTGGCAGTGGATCCCGATGGCGGAATCATCAAATACAAACTCATCGCTGGCAGTCTTCCTGAAGGTATACAAGTCAAAACCAATGGCAAAATAGAAGGTGTTCCACAGGCCTTTGCCACTGTGCGTGGTGTGCCCACGGAAGTATCAGAAAACGTGACCAGCCGTTTTGCCATCCGTGCCTACACCGAAGGACTCAATGGACAAATAAGGTTAGCAGACCGCACGTTCCAAATCACTGTCACTGGACAGGACTTGCCCGAGTTTGTGACCCCAGCTGGCAGCATTGGCTTGTTCTACGATGGCGATACCATTGATTATCAAATACTGTTCACTGATCAGGATCCCGGTGACAAGGTCGTGATCACTCTAGAAGATGGGGAACTACCTCCAGGTGTGTATATTACCACTGCAGGTCTGATCACCGGATTTATTACACCAATAGCACCACTGCCTGACACTGCCATCGCAGGTTACGATCGTGCAGGAACCACATTCGATCAGTTTCCGTTTGATTTCTCATCGAGATCTATCAGCAAAAACTATCAGTTCACTCTACAGATATCCGATGGCAAAGATCGATCACAGAGAACATTTACAATGTTTGTGGTGTCACGAGACAGTCTCACAGCCGACACCACGGACTTCACAGCCGACAACAATCAGATCACAGCTGATGTGCTGCCACAGCGGACACCGTTCATTGCCAACTACCCACCCAATGGCTACATTGGACTCTATCGTCACAGTAACTTTTTTGCTTATCAGTTCCAGGCCATTGACTTAGACGGAGATTCTGTGGCCTGGGAGATCGCCACTGGGGACTCAGCTGATTTGCCACCCGGACTCACTCTAGACCAACTCACAGGTTGGCTGTATGGCTATCTGCCCAATCAAGGTGCCACCGAAACCGAGTTTAACTTCACGATCTATGTTTACAAACGAGATAATCCACAGCTGATTTCTCCACCTTATCCTTACAGTATCAGCACCATTGGTGATGTAGAAACAGCAGTGACCTGGCTGACACCCACGGATGTTGGTATCATTGACAACGGAGCAGTGAGCCTGTTCAAGATTGAAGCGGTCAATGCTTCCAACCGCCAGCTGTTTTATCGTCTCAAGCAAGGAGCTGGCCTAGAGGACAACTATGTACCTGGCGTGTACAACAAACTGCCACAGGGTCTACAACTGTTACCATCGGGCAATATCGCCGGTCGCGTGAGCTTCAACACATTTGCCATTGATGGTGGTACTACCACATTTGATGCTCAACGTGCCACACGCCTGGGCACCAATGAAACCACGTTTGACTCAACATTCTCATTCACAGTCAATGCCTACAGCACAGACGGGTTGATTTCTGTGTTCAAGAATTTCAACATACGTGTGAATCGTCGGTACAATGAACCCTACGAAAGTTTGTACATACAGGCCATGCCTGGCCAAGCAGATCGAGACTTGATCAACAGCCTGTTGCAAGACCAGGACATCATACAGCCCAGTTTTATCTTTAGGCCCGACGATCCTTATTTTGGTATATCTACCAAGGTCATTTATCAACACGCTTTTGGCTTGACCAGCGCCAGCCTTGAACAGTATGTGGAAGCTCTAGACCTCAATCACTTCCGCAAGCAGTTGGTCCTAGGTGAGTTCAAAGTAGCACAAGCCAGACTGGGCAACAACGGTGATGTTGTGTACGAAGTCGTATACAGTGAAATACAAGATTCAGGTGTGAACGAAAAAGGTGAAAGTCCTGGACAGAGTGTTCCTGTGGCATTTCCTTTTGAATATGAAGGTGAAACCATTACCGAAGTGTATCCCAACAGCTTGATAGAAATGCGAGATCAAGTCATAGACACCGTGGGTCAATACGCTGATGTATTGCCACTGTGGATGACCAGCAAGCAATCCAATGGACGTGTGCTGGGATTCACCCGTGCATTCATAGTGGCCTATTGTGAACCAGGCAAAGGTGAGCAGTTGGCCTATAACATACGCACCCAATGGGGCGAGCGATTAAACTTGGTAGATTTCATAGCTGATCGTTACATCTTGGACCGACAGTACAGCAAGAACTGGGATCCAGTGACAAAACATTGGGTTCCAAGCCCTGCACAAGCCACCACATTTGATCGTGTGGAACGACCCAGCAACATTGTGCTCAAAGGCACAGTGGACTATGCCACACAGTTGGCCTACAGCCAGGTCAACAATCAGACCTTGGATCGCATCGCTGAACTGGGCGGCATCGATGGTGCCAATGGTCGCCAGCTCAACAACCGCACAGTGATCTTCCAGAAACAAGAAGACTGGGTGGGGCTCACTGCGCCCGAAGCCTGGACTGATTGGCCCAGCACCTATGATCAGCTGGGGTGGGATGATACCACTCTAGACCCCAGTTCTGTGATCACCAGCACCGCAGATCGTTTGGGCATGTATAGAATGAACGTGATCGACGACGAGTACGTGACGTTTACCTTGATAGAAACATACAATACCTATGATGCGCTGTTGGTCACACGCGGCGATTTGTTCAAGGACACAGAACTCTACTTGCCGCTCACACCCACACCTGGACTCAGTGTAGTGACCTGGAGCTTGATACCTGAACCCGCAGGACAACAAACCATATTTGATGGTGGGTCCACTGTGTTTATCGTACCCGAAGACAACTATGGACTCACTGATGTCTACAACAAATATCTGTTGTATCCCAAGATCAATATCCTGGGCGGTGCGCCACCTGGACCTGAACCTGTGCCACAGCCACCGGCTATCGTGCCTTGGATCAATGATGACAAAGATGTGGTAGACTGGATAAACTCAGTGCCAGAAACAGTGAACTGGGTCAACGAAGGTACCCCATAAATATAAAGAGACTAACACATGACAGTACCATATCAATTCGCCAACGCCACAGGAAACATAAATCTAGCTGAACTAGATGCCAACTTTGATGCTCTGGGAGGCTTTAGCCAAACAGCACAGACTGTGATAGCCAATGCCCAGCCCAATGTGACATCCGTGGGCACCTTGGTCAGCCTCAGTGTCGCAGGAAACATACGATCTGTCAACGGATACTTGCTGGGCGATGGTAGCAAGATCACAAACTTACCCGTGGCCAACAGTACCTATGGCAATGCCAATGTGGCCACTTACTTGCCTACTTACAATGGTAACCTTAATCCTGGCTATGTCAATGCTAATAATACTGTGACAGCGGCCAACTTGGCTGTTACAAATACAGCTACATTTGCTAAATCTATCACAGTACAACAAAACCTACAAGTCACTGGCAACGTTAACAGTTACGGTACAGTGATTGGCAAGGACTTTGTCACTGCCACTGGCAACGCCAACGTGGTCAATGTCAACGCCAATGCTGTGTCAACTGTAGGACTCACTGCCACAGGATTAGTAACTGTGGGCACACTGGTACCCACAACTATAACGGGCAATGGTAACATATTTGCCAACTTTATCACGGCCAATGCCAATCTTGCTGTGACGGGTCGCATCACTTCCAGCAGTTTTATCATTGCCAACCAAGGGTTTACAACTAATGCTACATTGACTGCAGGAAATGCCAATGTTTACAACAACATCACTACTACTAGTTTAACAGCCAGCGGAAATATCACCGGGCAATACGTAAAAGTTACCACAAAAACCATTGCCGCTGCCAGAGCAGTAGCGGGTCAAGCAGGTCAGATGATCTCCCTGTCAGACAGCATTCCTGGGGGTAAGTTTGCATATTGGGATACTACCAACGATCGTTGGAGTTATTTTAAAGATGACTCAGCTGTCTAAGTCAACGCTAAATACACCTATTAAATAGGACGAAAAGATGTCATCCAATATCAACCCAAACAACATAGACACAGCGTATCCAGTAGCTGGTCAAGACAACGATTCGCAGGGTTTCCGCGACAACTTTACAAACATCAAAACTAACTTTGAGTTTGCACAGCAGGAAATCACTGATCTTGAAAACAAAGTAGTGCTCAAAGCCGCGCTCACAGGTACCACTCTCAACAACGACATGAACGGTGCGCTGTTGACCAACGCCAAACTACAGGGCACACGATACACTCGTATCGCACCCACAGACACATCGGGCAATATCACAGTGGACTTTTCAGCTGGTAGCTACTACAAAATCAGTCAGCTCACTGGCAATGTGAACTTGGGATTCACCAACATTCCATCAGCAGGCAACTATGCTGAGTGGACAGTACAGCTCACACAGCCATCAGTGCCCTTTACAGTGACTTTGCCGGCCGCAGTCAGCGTGGGCAACACCACACTACAAGGCTGTGATGCCAACAACGTGGTCACTTATTCCAGTTCGGGTACTTACAGTCTCAAGTTTTCAACATCAGATGGTGGTTCTACTATTGCCGTGCAGGATCTCAGCAGGAACACCACAGGACTCACATTCCAAACTACCATAGATACCATTACCAGCAACGCCAATGTCAGTTTGGCCACTGCCACATCCGTGATCAACAAGAGTGGTTCTTGGATTGGTAACATTGGCAATGCCATAACAGGACAGATCAAAACAGTGATCTGCGCCAATGCCACTCCAGGCACACAGGTTTTGACTGTTCCTGCCGCAGGCTGGAAAAACGGTGCCGCAGGCAATGTTACGTTTAGCGCACAAGGACAATCAGTCACGCTGTCCTATATCGGTGGTGCCTGGTGGTGTACAGCCAAAGGCACAGATGTTGGCGACTCTTTCCCGCCACTTGCCTAACCAAAAAGTCTTGACAAACTCACTCCTCTATGCTAAAGTAGTGTAGAGGAGTTTTATTTTATGCCAATCGATCTAGACCGATACCAAGATTTTGTAGCCAAAGTCACCAGCGAACCCAGCAATGACCTAACCACTTTTATGAATCGCTGTGACGAACTAGACGGCAACTATATCGGCAATGGTGAGCATGGGCCCGACATCAATGTGCCATTGCTACTCACAGGCGCACTGGGACTAGCGGCCGAAATCGGAGAGTTCTGCGAGATTCCTAAAAAAATGTTTTTCCAAGGCAAACCACTCACAGATGAAAATCTGTTCCATATGAAACGCGAACTGGGTGACATCATGTGGTACTGGATCAATGCTTGCAGGGCTCTTAACTTGGACCCCAATGATGTCATCGCAGAAAATGTACGCAAGTTAGAAAGTCGTTATCCCGGAGGTAGCTTTGATCCCTATTACTCAGAACATAGACAACAAGGAGATCTGTGATGGAACATCCTCTTATCAGCAACATTGATGAACTCACGCCCGATGAACTCATCGCGAAAATCAATGAACTACACAGCAAACTCACCATTGGCATGCGAACTGGCAATGCGCACCTGTGCAATCAGATCCGCATGGCCATTGAAAGCTATACCAACAAGCTGAGAGAAAAGCAGGCCAAGGCCTACGAAGAATCAGCCCAAAACTTCAAAGACAAAATCAACATTTCATGAACGTAAAAATAGAGTATCCAGTAGAGTTTTTGGCCGCTGTGTATTGGAACGACTCAGTGATGATGAACTCCTATGCCGTGCGATGCGAAATGTTGACCAACACCAGAGACAACAGAGAACAAAACATTGCCTTGGAACGTCTCAAGTACATGTTATTCATGCAGATGCAGAACTCTGTGTTTGTGGACCAAAGAGAAAAAGCCGCCATCAAACGCTTGGAAGCCGCAGGCCTGCGCACAGTGGTCCTGCCTGAACAACCAGTTGACCAGATAGTGGGCATGATGTTATACTCTAAGCTGGATGCGGTCATGGAAGATCGTATCACGATGACACAGCTCAAACTCAGTTCTGAACTTGGTGAAAACATCACGTATTATCAAGCCGACAACGAAACCATTGGACCTTTCCAACAAAAGGGTTGGTGGAACAGTGCCGAGCCTGTGGTCAGTGACAGCAAGAGCGGTGGGAAAATCGTGAGCATCAAGGGCACAACGACCTGGCAACTTTTGGGTCTAGATTGGGACAACGAAAAAGAAGAAACCAACAAAGGCAACACAGTGGTAGCATTCCGCAAAGATGAAAACGAATAAGTTCGGTGAGCAGATCTACTCTGAAGAGGATGTGTGTGATCTCTTGATGACAGGACATGATCTTTCTGTATTTGAGGGCATGTTTGTGGATCGTATCAATCTTGAAGAGATGGCAAATATACTAGAGAATGTGCCTGCATTCATTGACTACGATCGCATGTGCCAGGAAAATCTTACACAGGAAGCCTATGATCATCGTTGCCAAACTGTTTGGCACATGCCCGAAGAATACAAGCAGTTAGACATCGCGGCACATGTGCTGTCGTTGTGCCGGACTGAACCCGAACTACAACGAGTAGGGCAGGAACTATTGTTGTTCCAAGAAAGAGGTTTGTTTGATTTGCTAAAATATCTCAAATATCTAGTGGACACGATGAAAGAAAATCATGTGATTTGGGGAGTTGGCCGCGGGTCATCTGTGGCCAGCTATGTGCTGTATTTGCTGGGTGTACACCGCATTGACAGCATGTACTATGATTTAGATCCCGCAGAGTTCCTGCGTTAAATACACCAACAAGGAGTGTTATCATGACAAAAAGAGTATATCGAACAGCACAAGGCAAGATAGTAGATCTTGGTGCTCTTCAGCTTCAAAATGAAAATGTGCGAGCAGTGGGCAATATGAAAGTCAATGCTCGTGGTGATCTATTGGATCACAACAATCAACCCATGTCTCGCAGACCACAGCAGGTTGGACGACAGTACAATCGCCAAGTGACCAATGTCAGCGAAGCACCAGTGGCTTCTAGCCGTAGACGTGCCCAGGCCGAAGCAGATCCAGTGGCAGAAGAACAAACACCAGATCCTTTTATGGAAGATTTAGTTGTGGCCAAAGATGACCAACCCAAAACACCTGTGGAAGAAGCGACAGATACCAAAGTACCCGAAGGTGGGTTGGCTGCCGCCATTGCCAAGGCTCGACAAGTCAAACAAGAACCACTGAAATCCCCAAGACAACAAGCACAAGACACCCCAGGAGTAAGGAAGATTTAATGGACACCAAAGCCGCATTCGCACCACATCGTATCAAAAAACTCAAAGCCTTGCGTGACAACATCCTTGTGTGTGACATGGAGTTTTCTGGACGTCAGCTGTCCAGTGGTATCATACTCATGAGTGACAACGGCAAATCTGATGGAATCAGACCACGCTGGGGTCGAGTGTATGAAATCGGACCCGAACAACAGGATGTCACGGTGGGCCAATGGGTCTGTGTGGCTCATGGTCGCTGGACACGTGGCCTAGACATCGAAGACGATGATGGCAAAAAAACCATTCGAAAGATTGATCCCAAAGATATCCTTTTAGTATCCGACGAGCACCCTGGCTACGACGATACCATTTCGGAAGCTGTTTCGGGCACATGACACCCAAAAAAATCAACCTTGAAAAACTAGAACAAGATCAACAATGGGCCGAAGCCATTGGGCCCACGATCTCAGATACCTTGCGCAACATAAAAAATCTACAACGCCAGGAAGGCGAACGCCAGGCACGAGCTTGGCTCAAAGACGAATACTATGACCTAGAGGATGATGATGATGCAGATTAGAGCCACAGAAAATAAACAAGAATTCGGCAAATGCGGATGTGGACGTAGCCCAACTGGTAAATGTTGTGGCTGGCATGCCTTGACAGAAGAAGCATATCGTGTTAAACTAAACGAATATGAACTGGATCAATATCGTCGACAAGCACAAGAACTTTGGAGTGATAGCTGTACCACAGGACGGTCTGAATGACTAAACTGAGGATAGCCTTGGCACGATGGATATTGGGCAATCATTGTGCCTGTTATAAAATGGGCTATCACAAACTGTGTGACTACACAAAACATCGGATTGGCAATAAAAAATGAAAGAACTTTGGACTGAGAAATATCGCCCACGTGACATAGATGGCTACGTGTTCCGTGACACATCACAGCGTCAACAAGTAGAAGGTTGGATCAAAACAAAATCTATACCGCACTTATTGTTTTCAGGTGCGCCCGGTGTGGGCAAAACTACCTTGGCCAAGATCTTGATCAATCAGCTGGGTGTCGACGACTATGATGTGTTGGAAATCAACGCCAGTCGAGAAAACTCTGTAGATGATGTCCGTGAAAAAATCACAGGATTTGTACAGACCATGCCATATGGTGCATTCAAAGTAGTGTTGCTGGACGAAGCAGATTACATATCGCCCAACGGCCAAGCCGCGCTACGTGGTGTTATGGAGACTTATCATGCTTCGGCTCGTTTTATACTTACCTGCAACTATCCTAATCGCGTTATCCCTGCTCTTCATTCACGCTGTCAAGGTTTTCATATTGAGCGTGTTGATGTTACTGAGTTTACCGCTCGTATTGCAACAGTATTGGTCACGGAAGGAATAGAGTTCGACCTGGATACCTTAGACAGCTATGTCAAGGCCACTTACCCAGACATGCGCAAGTGCTTGAACATCTGCCAGATGAATAGCCAAGAAGGTCAACTGCGGCCGCCACACGGTGACGAAGGTGGGGTCAAAGAGTGGAAACTGGATGTGGTCAACTTGTTCAAAGCAGGCAAGATCACAGAAGCTCGCAAACTCATGTGTGCATCAGCCCGTCCAGAAGAAATGGAAGAAATATTCCGTTGGATGTATGACAACATCAATCTCTGGAGCAAGGATCTGCAAAAGCAAGATCAGGCCATCGTGATCATACGCAATGGCTTGGCCAATGTTCCCTTGGTAGCAGATCAAGAAATCAACTTGAGTGCTACTTTGATAGAACTCGGCCAACTTGATGCCTGATTTTTCAATACTAGAACCTGTTATAGATCTCAACAACAAAATCACGTTTTTGTTGGATTGGGAACTGACGATGAAGTGCAATCTGGATTGCAGTTATTGTCAAACAGGAATCTATGCTGGGCACGATAACTCCACTGCACATCCGCCTTTGGATCAATGTTTGCAAACCATTGACTTTATGTTCAAGTATGTGGACTTGTACATGCGCCACAAACCCAAAGGGCTAAGATATGTGGTACTCAATGTATATGGAGGCGAAAGTCTGCATCATCCCAACGTGGTAGAAATACTGGAACAAGTACATCAACGTTATCGCCCCTATCATGATCAGTGGCATCTCACTGTTACTACTACCACCAATGCCATAGTAAATGATCGAAAGTTAGATCGTATCATTCCGTTGGTTGACGAATTCACTGCCAGCTATCATACTGAAAGCACAGATCGACAAAAACAACAGTTTCGTGATAATCTACTGAAAATCAAACAAGCAGGTAAAAGATTAAAAACAGTGGTGTTGATGCACACCGATTCTGATAAGTTTGCGGATGCACAAAAAATGATTGCGTGGTTAGGTGAAAACGAAATACAAGTATTACCTCGGCAGTTAGATGACAATACCACAGACACTCTAAACTACAACACGCAACAAGTCAAATGGTTCGATGATCTATATAGATCCAAAAGCCGTGACAAACAAAATACTGTCATTAAACCCGAGTCTGGGTCAACCAATCTCAGCGATCTTGGAAGAGCATGCTGTGGAGGTAGAAGCATGTGTGAAAACAGTGACCGTAAAAATCAAAAGTTCTATATTTTAGACAACAAGTTTTCTGGATGGAGTTGTAGCGTAAACTGGTTCTTTTTGTACATTAAACAAGTCAATGGGGAAGTGTTTGTCAATAGGGATTGTAAAATGAACTTTGATGGCAAAGTTGGTGCCATTGGCAATCTATCAGATACACAGAGCATGATTGATTACTTGGATCGATCGTTGCAATCAAAATCTTTGCCTGTCATCATCTGCGACAAGTATAAATGTCACTGCGGATTGTGTGCCCCAAAGGCCCAAACTCCTGAGTTGTTTAATCAAATGTTTCCCAAATATACCAAGGACTACTACCAATGAGATACTTTATTGTAACCTATTATACCAAACCCAATGGCAAAGTGGATGAAGCCACCACTGTGTCTAACAAGGTCAAAACACGTGATCTGCAATCGGCTTCTGTGATACTTGACTTTAAAACCTGTTCTGTGCTAAAATCTAGTATGGGTGGTGTAGTGGTACCCAAAGACTTCCAACGGATTTCTAGTTTTTACCATCAGCACTATCCCAATGTTATAGAACGATTGTTTAAGGAAAATGGCTATGAAGTCACGGTGGAAAAACCTGGATCGCCTGATTCTAGTTGATGCAGATGGCGTACTCTTAGATTGGGAGTGGGCCTTCAATGTATGGATGCAAGAACACGGATTTGAAGAAGTTCCGGGTAGCAAGTTCAACTACGACATGGCTGTACGATACAACATACCCAAAGAGCAAGTAAAGAAACTGATCCGGATCTTCAATGAAAGCGCCGCCATTGGATTCTTGCCAGCCCTGCGTGATAGCATGTACTACGTCAAACGCTTGCATGAAGAACTGGGCTACCGTTTCCATTGCATCACTAGCCTGAGCCTGGATCCCAATGCTCAAAAGTTACGTGAAATGAATCTACACAAACTTTTTGGACCCACAGCATTTGAGCGCATAGTGTGTTTGGACACCGGAGCCCACAAAGACGAAGCTCTAGAAGAATACGAAGGCACAGGCTGTTGGTGGATTGAAGACAAGCCCGAAAATGCCGAAGCTGGATATCGTGCCGGACTCAAGCCCTTGCTCATGGAGCATGGACACAACATGCACCATTATCATGAAGGCATCACGCTGGTAAAAAATTGGCGTGAAGTCTATCACAGGCTAACTAGTTAGTCAAGAACTGTTCAAAGGAGAAATCATGTTCAAAAAAGTTATCGCAACAGCATTTATCGCTGTTGGGTTAGTGTCAAGTGCTCAAGCACAGTGGCAGCCAACAAAACCAGTGGAAGCAGTGATCGCGTTTCCGCCTGGTTCGGCCAATGATGTTATTTTCCGTGTGTTGTCCAAACAAGTTGAAGTCAACACAGGTGCCAAGTTTACTGTGATCAACAAGCCCGGTGCTGGCGGTGTAGTGGGCACCGAAGATCTAGCCAAGCGTGACGCAGACGGCTACTCAGTGACCATGGTGTCAGTGCCAGGCATCGCTGCCATGGACAAGGTACAGGTCCCTAACAAATCATATACCACAGACTCTTTTGTGTATCCCATGCTGGCAGCCACCACCAGCTTTGTTGTGGTAGCTGGTCCCAACGATGCTGTGAACACCCCGGCACAGTTGGTCGCTGTACTCAAGAAAGAAAAAATAGCCATCAGCGCATCAGGTGGTGCTCGTTTGGTATTTGAAATGCTGGCCCAGAAAACAAACTTCCCACAAAACAAAGATGGTGTGGTGCGTGTGGAGCATAAAGGTCCTGTGGAAACACTACAAGACGTGGCTGGTGGACATGTGCGTTTTGGTATCGTGCCAGCATCGGTGGCCTATCCCTTCCATCAAGATCGTCGTGTCAAAATCATTGCTCTGAGTTCACGCAACTTGGTACAACTGCCTGGAGTACAACCAATCGCTTCGGCCATACCCGGATTTGACGTGCCGGCGGCCTGGGGACTGATGTTGCCCAAAGGTGCCAGCAAGGACGTACAAGACTGGTACGCTAGAGAATTCAAGAAGGCATTGGCTGCCGCAGAAGTCAAGGCCATGTTTGAAAACAATCTCTATCAAGAGGATGTGGCTTTACAAACGCCACAGGCATTTGAAGCTCACATCAAACGTGTAGAGCGACAATATCAACCTTTGGTAGACGCTGTGTTAGCCTCCCAAAAATAATAAAAAACAGCACCCGAAGGTGCTGTTCTTTTATGTGCTGTATAAACTCAGCACAGTATCAATAATGGGATGCCGTTGAATGTCCCGCTTGCCTAAGGTATTTACACATAAGCCATTTGCGTTTTGCGCTTTCAGTCTCTCACAGAGATCTAGGAGGCCATTATCATTTTTTGCACGATCGGTCTGTTCAACGTCACCCGTAACCACTATCTTTGAACCGCACCCAATGCGGCTCAATAGCATCTTCATCTGTCCTGGAGTAGCATTCTGCATTTCATCAGCGATGATCCAAGCAGATTTGAAAGTACGTCCCCGCATGTAGGCCAAGGGGGAGATTTCTATGATCTGATCGTCCATCATCTTGACGATGTCTTGAGGTCTGTAGTATTCACGTAACACGTCCAACAATGGCCTGGTCCACGGCTCCATCTTTGAGATTAAATCTCCTGGCAGGAATCCATGCCGTTCATCTTCAACACCCACCGCAGGACGGGTCAGTACTATCCTTTCGCATTGTCCTTGTTTGAGAGCCTTGATTGCGGCCTGCATGGCCAGATAAGTCTTGCCCGTTCCAGCAGGACCTACAGCCACCACTATGTGCTGACTGGGATCTAACAAGTTTACGATGAGGGATTCTTGATTGCGGCTTTTTGGCACCAGCTCTATGTGTCGATGCTGTGTTTTGAGTGCTTGATTGAAGTTGATGGTGTTTTCTTGGACTTGCATACGTTTTTGGGCCTTGGCCCCTCTTGCTCTACTCAATGTCAATTCTCCTTTGAACATAGTGTGCGCTACCTCACATAGATATTTAGGTCCTTGTAGCAGTCCATAACACATAATACATTCAGGGGGTTTAGATCATAAGTATTAGGCTATGCAGAAACTTTTATCAAGTTTTGGTAATAAATGTACCTAGATAATGGTTTTGGTAAATCGACTATAAATACTTGTACTACAGGAAACTGTACTTTTAGCTAAAAGGAAATGTAATATGACAAAACCAGTAAATCAGTTCTTAGATGAACTTTGGGAAAGTTTCAAACCACTGCACAAAGTGGCTGAAATACAAACACGTCAATTCTTTGACAACGTTAAGGGTGACAAGAAGCAACTCGAGAACTTCTTCCACATCCGCCTTAGCAACGAGCGCATGAACATGATCGAACTTTCTAAGAAAGTTTCTGAGCTCCCAGCTCTGACAGATCCCAACGATGCACGTTTGCTTGCCAAGCAGGCATGGGACGAAGCCGAGCACTTCCGTATCGTTCACGAGATCCTTGAGCACTTGACCGGTGAGAAGCCAAACTTGGAAAAGATTTGGGAAACTTACGGCAAGGTTGATGTGCGCATGGGTGCAAGCCTGATCCAGAAGTACGAAGCACAAGAAAACCCAATCATGATGGGCCTCTATCAGTTCATGGCAGAAGGTCGTGCTAGCCACGTTTGGGCTACAATGGCAGAATGCGCTGGTGACGAGTTCATCCAGAGCCGTTACAGCCGTGTTGCACGTGACGAGAAGTTCCACAGCCAGATCGGCCGCCTGATGCTTGAAAAAGTGTGCGTGACCGAAGAAGCTCAGCAAGAATGCTTGTCTTATGTAAAAGAAATGATTTGGGATCTATTTGAGTGCTCATGCACATCATTGGGCGATTTCAAAACAGCTTCTCCAGAAGTCAAAGACATCATGCGTAAGGCATATGGCGAACCACATCGTGAACTCACACACGTAGAATGGTAATCTAATAAAAAAATATTAGAGCTCCACAAAAAGGCGATAATTATGTTATCGCCTTTTTTATTGACCGAGGAACCTATGAAAAAACTATTGTTAGCCCTGTTGCTGTTGCCTACCCTGGTGTTAGCACAGACTTGGCAGCCTACCCGTCCTGTCACTATTTTATTGCCCACCAGCCCTGGGTCAGGCGGCGAAATCACTGCCAGACTGATTGCGGCACACATAGAAAAAACCACTGGTGCCAAGTTCAACATTGAACACAAAGCCGGTGCCGATGGTAACATAATGTTGAAAGAGCTGTTGGAAGCTCGTCCAGATGGACTTACCGTGGGTATTCCATCCTGCGTCAGCGGATTTTTGTTTTCGGATAGTCACTTCACCAACTTAATCAAACGCAGTCCTCTAGATCTAACTTTGATTACCAACATAGGCAAAAGCCCCATGGCTTTTGTAGCACACCGCGACAGCCGTGTGAACAACATGCGCGAGCTCATTGCAGATGTGCGCAGTGGTCGCGACATCAACTTTGCCGTGGGCGGATCTGCACACTATCTGACCTTTGAGTATTTTACACAAAACATCAAAGCAGACAAAACCCGTGTGGTGCCTGTGGTGTTTAGAGGTCCCGTACCGGCTGTGACCAGTGTGGCTGGTTATGATGGCAAGCAAGGCACAGAGTACGGTATCATGCCCATTGCTCCTGCACTGGGGCTAATCCAATCGGGCAAAGTCAAACTCTTGGCCCTGGCAGGAGAACGCAGGCTCAAAGGCTTGCCCGATACCGTAAATCTAGCACGGGACTTTGTGCCTGGACTAAACCTGTACGGTTGCTGGAACTTTGCCCTACCGCCCAACACACCCCCAGAAATAGCAGATTGGTATGTCAAACATGTGGTAGAGGCCATTGGTACCACAGAATATCAGCGTTTCATGGAAGAAAACTTTATTTTTCTTGATGGCAAAAGTGTGGGCCCTACCAACATACTCAAAGAAATGTCTGATTTCAGACGTATCTGGAAACCCTATGTTGAAAGCCTGCCCAAACCTCAATGAGTATAAATAAAACTAGCAGAGATAGGCTCTGCAACAACTCCTGCGTATAAGGGACCCAGCAGTCATTGACGGCTCCTGCGTTTTGATAGCCCAGCAGTTTTTATATAAACTTTCTAATCCGTATAGGAACATAAAATGAAAACCGCGAAACAATTCGTACAAGATTTGGTCAATGACAACCAGGCTCTTTTCACTGCCAGCCGTATACAAGTCAAGGCCTATTTTGAAAACCAACCCAGCAAAGAAGAGCTGGTTGATCACTTCAGAGGCCGTATGGTCAATGAGCGTATGAACTTGGTTGAGATCAGCAAAAAAATTGCTGAAATGCCAGCTACCACCAGTGTTACAGAACTAGAGCTCTTGAGCAAGCAAGCTCAAGACGAAGCAGTACACTACAAGTTGGTCAAAGAAGTGATCGAGCATCTCACAGGTCAAGAAGAAGACCTACAAGCCGCTGTTGACAGCTGGGAAACACGCATCGCCAACAAAGGCGCATCGCTTCTACAAAAATACGAAGCACAGCAAGATGATCTGGCCTTGGCTTTGTACCAAACCATCGCCGAAGGTCGTGCCGAAGCTGTTTGGACACAAATGGCTGAAACTATAGAAGATGAGTTTATCAGCAAACGCTATGCCAAGATCGCTCGCGACGAAGGATTCCACAGCAACATTGGTCAGTGGAAGTTGGAGCAACTGGTAACCACTCCCGAAGCACAAGCTCGTGCCTCTGAGTTGGCTGATCAGATGCGCAAGGATCTCTATGCTATCAGCGCCAAAGGTACACGTTTTGTACAAGAAGCTTGCGACCTGATGCAAAAGACCTACAACTATACCTACGTGCCTGCCTAACACGGCCGACTCCGGTTGTCGCGGTGTCAGATCTAGTGGTTCAATACATTAACAACGCCAGAGAGTTCTGGCGTTGTGTCATGGACTTGAGGTCCCAACTTCGATGTGATTCCGACACCGGTCTAAACTGACAAGGACATTACCTATGGAAATGATAAAAACCGCCTGGCGCTGGTGGGTTGATCATATGATGAACTACGAATCAGATATTGACTTTATCATGCGCATGAAAAAAGAAGAAGAGCTATTGAAAACTCAACAAAAAACTCGTCAAGTGTAAATTTAAATAACTACTTGTATGAAATTGCTATTGAGTCAACAAGAACGGAAATTTCCTCCATTCTTCTTCATACAAGATTGTTTAGAGCGAGCATGGTACCATATGTTAGCGGGCCACGAGATTATAGTGGCCCCTAATATTCCCAACTACAACTGGGACACTGTGGAATATGATTGCCTCATACTCACTGGCGGCAACGATTCGGTGGCCCGCAATCTCACAGAAAATCATCTTTATCAACAGGCCGAGTTGGCCAATAAACCCATCATAGGATTCTGCCATGGCGCATTTGCTGTGAATGATCTTGCTGGTGGTATCAATGATTATTTTGGCAATGACAGCCATGTAGGCAAAAATCATCAGATACGCATGGAAGAAAAGACCTGGATAGTCAACAGCTATCACAGCCAGTTCATTGCCAAGTTGGGTCCAGGATTTGAAGCCTTGGCCATTGACAATGATGGGTATCCTGAAGCATTCCGCCACATTTTCAAGCCCATTTATGGTGTGGTATGGCATCCTGAACGCATGGAAAAGCCAGTGTTGCCCGGCTGTGTGGCTGACATACTGCGCACACCCAAAAGCCAATTCTAACCATAAATAATAGACCATGGACGAAAAGCTATTTAAAAACGATCAAGACTACTGGCTGGTAGCAGAAAACATCAGAGATCTGTACATGAGTGACGGCAGTCTCTCTACCCTATTAGACTTTGAGCGTGTGCTGGATGAAATGGATATCTACGCATTTAAAAACTGGGATCTAGGCGAGCTCGTGGCCGGTCCTGACATCGGCAAGTACAAAGTAGGCTGTATCTTTATGTGGCCAGTAGAGCTCATGCCTGACCCACGTGGTTCGGCCAGACTGTTACCTTTTGATTGTGATGTCAAGTTTAAAAAGACCAAGATCAAAGTGCCGATGAAAATACGCAAACCCGAAGATTTCCGCCCGGGCACACACAAAGCCCGGCTCACAGAAAAGGCCGTGTGGCTGGTAGAAATCGTCATGCCCAAGCATTTAATGAATGACATCAAGACCGGCAGCATCGAGCTGGAAGATCAGACCATTGACTTAGAAGAACTGGATCAAGCCTACGAGGAAGATTTGGATCAAGAACAATATCAGAGCCAGGGCAACGCCCAGCAGGCTCAACAACAAATGCAAGCACCTGCACCTGGAGGATTACCCAATGTCCCGCCCGCTATCTGAAGGTCTTAACTACAAGGACCTCATGGGCATGATGAAGCCCACTGTACACATCGATGAGTTTTCCTCAAAAATGGGCGATGACGATGAAATCATCGTGGCCAGCTTCTTTGTGCGTGATCAACAGGCAGCCAAGGATCTCATGAACTGGTTTGAAAAAGGCTATGACTGGGTCATCGATGCTGATGTCAGTCCTGGTGAAATCAAACCCAACCGCTATCTTGTGTACGTAGAAATGAAACGTCGTAGCAACGTGGGCGAAAAACTCAACGAAATACTGAACGATTTCAATACTCTCACGGAGTATGAAGATTCGGGCCGTTGGGTCATGCACTACCGCGGCAAAGACATCCCTTGGTCAGTGGAAGCATTCAACGCTGAAGTTCCAACATCACCGGCTGAATATCGCAAGCGTGTGGACAGCGAACTCAATGAAATGCGTGTGGCCGCTGGTATGCCCGTGAAACAAATATTCGAGCGCGAGCCTGACATCAAGACCCTACAAAGTGCTGCCGGCCTGATTTAAACTGCTACATACTCGCATGATAGTGAGTTGTGGTGACAGTTTCTTCTACGGTATCGATCTTTCCAATACCAATCAAACATGGCCTGCACTGATCGCTGAGCGATTGGGCCATGATTACCAATGCTATGCCCAACCTGGTGTGGGCAATCTGCGCATCCTACAACAAATAATCCAAGCACAATCACAGCACGGTACCAATGCTGTGTATGCCATAAACTGGACTTGGATAGATCGCTATGACTATGTCAGCATTCAAGACGAATCCTGGCATACCATACGTCCTGCCTTGGATGATGGCCCCAATGATGAGTTATATTATCGCCATTTCCACAGTGAGCTTGCAGATAAGTTTCGCAATCTTGTTGTGATCAGCCAGGCCTGCGAGTTGTTGGCTGGCCATAGGTTCATAATGACTTACATGGATCCGCTGTTGCTAGATCAAAAATGGCATGCTCCTGACTATGTGCAAATATTACAACAAAAGATTCGCCCGCATTTAAATGATTTTAATGGCCTGACCTTTTTAGAGTGGAGTCGCGCCAATCATTTTCCTGAAAGTGCGCACTGGCATCCTTTGGAAAAAGCGCACATCGAAGCGGCCAAACTTTGGATAGGACGGTATCAATGACTTGGTGTCCACTGCCATTCAGGCATGTATTTGTAGAACCACGTGGGGTCAAGCCTTGCTGTAGTTACACGCAGATGTATACAGGTACCATAGAAGCATGGTTAAGCAGCCAAGAGCTCAATGATCTACAACGAGCCATGCTGGACGATCAAACACCCGAAGGCTGTCGTTATTGTATAGAAGGCGAACAGCGTGATGGCACCAGCACACGTCTGTCTGCCATACATGACTATGGGTCAATGCCCGATCATCAGACACAAATAGATTATGTAGATTATCGTAGCAACAATATCTGTAACTTTCGTTGCCGTAGCTGTGATCCTTTCTACAGCAACGGCATAGCACAAGAAGCACGTAGAAACCCTGTGCTACAACAGTTTTATCCTATTCCACAACAAAAAACAGCACCCACACAGAGCCAAGACAAACAATGGATCATTGACAATCTTGACTGTATTAAAAGATTGATGTTTACCGGTGGTGAACCCACACGTATCCCCGAAGTACGTGAAATCATTGACATCATTAGAAAAAAAGATCTTAAAGACATATCCATAATGATGACCAGCAATGCCAGTTTCTCAGATCCCTATTGGTTTGAAATAACTGAAAGCATGTCCAACATACACTGGACCTTGAGCATAGACTCTGTGGGGTCAGCCGCTGAGATCATCAGAGATGGCACAGTATGGTCACAGGTATCAGCCACTGTCGAGCGTATGTTTGACATCTCGCCCAGCGTAAACATAGGCACAGTGGTCACTAACTTGAATCTCACACAGCTAGATTTATTGTTTGTGTGGGCCAATGATCTGTATCATCGTTATTCACACAGGCCCAATGGTCGCACACATTTCATTGAAATCTGTAACTGGCCGCGCCATCTGAGTCCCTACAACTGGCCCGCCGAACGCAGAGACTCTGTGATCACATATTTACAAACCCTTGTTGGACAATCTGCTCTACAGCCCAAGCAACAGCAGGTAGCTGAATCCTTGTTGACCAACATACGCAATACACAGCCTGACCCTGAGCTGTGGGCCCAGTTTGAAGCATACAATAAAACCCTAGATAATATAAGAAATCAGGATCACACCCCACTGTTAGACACACACTGATTTTTTGCTAAATATTGGACAAGGAGCAAAACATGTCCGTTATTACAAAAGATCAACTCGCGCAACTCATACCCGGCAATCCTTATGTGGGACAATGGTGCGACGCACTCAACGAAATCTTGCCCGAATATGGCATTGACACACCACAGCGTGTGGCCGCGTTCATCGCACAGTGCGCACACGAGTCAGGTGGATTCAAGTTCCTCAAAGAAAACCTAAACTATCGTGCCCCAAGTCTGCGCAAGACATTTCCCAAGTATTTCACTGATGACAACATCGCGGCAGCCTATGCCAACAAGCCCGCCATGATCGCCAACAGAGTCTATGCCAACCGCATGGGCAACGGTGATGAAAACTCAGGCGACGGTTATCGCTATTGCGGTCGTGGATTGATCCAGCTCACAGGTCGTGACAACTATGCTTTCTTTGCTGGTAGCTTGGACATCCCCATCGAAGAAGCCGCAGAATATTTGGAAACGTTCGAAGGTGCTGTACAAAGTGCCTGCTGGTTCTGGGAAACCAACAACTTGAATCAATGGGCAGACAAGGATGACATCCTGACCTTGACCAAGCGCATCAACGGTGGCACCATCGGCTTGGAAGATCGCAAGAAACACTACGAGCATGCCAAGCATGTGTTAGGCGCCTAATATGTGGCAGCTACAATGGATGTTGCAGATGATTCCAGACTCGCTGTTTGTCTGGATCACGTATCTATTGTTTGCCGCTGGCTTGATCCTGTATGTGGCCAGCAAGTTGGTCACATGGATTCCGCTGATGGGACGCTATCGACTGCCAGCAGAATTGGCAGGTGTTGTGGCATTGGTAGTGGCCGCTTATTTTTACGGCGGCATAGGCTATAGAGAAATGATAGCCGAAATGAAGGAAAAAGTTAGAATCGCAGAAGAGAAGTCACAGCAAGTGAACACCGTGATTGAAACTAAAGTAGTTGAAAAAATAAAGGTGGTCAAAGAAAATGTTTATATCAACAGAGAAATCGTCAAAGAAGTGGCAGGCAAACAACTGGATGCTCAGTGTACTTTGCCTCGTAGCACTATCAGCTTGCACGACAGCGCCAGTCGCAATGAAGTTCCCGAGCGTTCCGCCGCAACTGATGGAACCCCCAGTGGAGTTGAAGCCAGTCGTCTCCTCGACAGAGTCATCGAAAACTACGGTGCCTGCCACGAGAACGCAGAAAAACTAAAGGCCTGGCAAGAGTGGTATCGAGCACAGAAAAAAATATTTGATGAGGTAGCCAAATAATGGATAATCGAGCCTATGAAAAGTATCGAGCAGAACACCCTGAGCCACAGCATACCACTGTGGTTCAACCTGCCGAAGTAGATTTTTTTGATGGCAACTATACCAACACAGAAATAGGTATATTGTCAGTGGCAGGATTATTGGTATTATGGGCAATATATAAAATAGTGACCGGTAAAAAATAACGGCACATCGAAAAACAAATCGTAAAAGGAGCAATGATATGGCAGGTTTAGTAGATACAGTATTGGGTATGTTCTCAAAGACACCCAAAGACCCAGACGCACCAAAGCCACCAGTAGGTAGCCGCAGTGAGCGTGAGGCAAAGATCAAAGACAAAGCAGGTATGGTTATTTCTGTATTTGCTTTGTTGTTGGCAGTAAACAGCTGGTACGGTGGCAAGTTAAGTTCTACAGTTCTTAACAACACACTGGGTGCAAACAACAAGTGGGCACAGTATCAAGCCAAGAATGGTCGTGGCGTTAGTTATGAACTAGCGGCGCTGACTACAACTGACAAAGCACTAAAAGAAAGATTCATGGCTGAAAAAGAACGCATGGATGCTGACAAAAAAGAGATCATGGCCGAAGCACGAGCGATGGAACACGAGCGCGAAGTTGCTAAAAAAGGTTCGCCATGGATTGGATATGCCTCAACTGCATATCAGTTAGCCATTGTTGTGTTGTCAGCCAGTATTCTTGCTGTGAGCATGCCAATGTTCTGGGGCAGTTTTGCCGTTGCTGGAGTAGGTGTATTACTGAGCCTCAATGGCTTGTTCCTATTCTGGTAAAAATGAAAAAATAAGGAGCTAGATATGTCTGAAGAAGTTAAAAGCGAAAGCGAAAAGAAAAAAGAAGACTGGATGAATGCTAAATGGCGTCCCATGATGGGTTGGATGTACATGGTTGTGTGTATGATGGACATGGTCATATTCCCCATCCTATGGAGTTTGTTACAAACATTAACGCACACACAGATCACTCAGTGGAATCCACTCACACTACAGGGCGCTGGCCTGTTCCACATCGCCATGGGTGCTGTGTTGGGTATCGCGGCATTTGGCCGTACCCAGGAAAAACTCAACGGAGCCAACAACGGTGGATTGCAAACAGTCACACCAGCTCCAGCAGTGACCGCACCAGTAGTAACCGCACCGGCTCCAACATTTGGCGCACCCGCTGTGAGCGCACCCGCTCCTAGTTTTGGTGCTCCTGCAACCGCGCCAGCATTTAAGCCAGCACCGAGTTTTGGTGCGCCCACTGGTGTAAGTAGCACAGGCAAACCCATGCCCATGCAACCCGATCACCCAGAAATCTAAAAAGGAAAATGAAATGAAACACATCATATTTGTAGCAGGCATGGCGCTGGTCCTAGCATACCCAGCGCAGGCTGCCGAAGAAAAGAAACCAGAAACCAAAAAAGTCTGCGTTGATGTCAAAGACAAAGAAGGCAAGCCCATGAAAAACAAAGACGGTTCTCCGAGACAACAATGTAAAGATGTAAAACAACACAAAAAACATGAAGGTACCAAAGTACCCGACAAAAAATAATCTTGCTTTCTACCAAAAAAGGCTGTATAATTAAAGTTATACGGCCTTTTTCTTTGAATGACAGACTATTATCAAACGCTGGGCGTCCAGCGCAACGCCACCGATGATGAAATAAAACGAGCATACCGCAAAGCGGCTATGAAGCACCATCCTGACCGCGGTGGTGATCAAGTCAAGTTCCAAGAAATACAAGAAGCCTATGCCACCCTGGGTGATCCGCAAAAACGACAGCAGTACGACAATCCTCACCCGCATGTGCGTATCAACATCAACGGACAACCTTTCCAAGGTGGCGGATCCCCGTTTGACTTTGATACCATATTTGAAATGTTTGGTGCCCGCATGGGACCCAGACAACAGCAACAACGCAATCAGCGCATCAGTATTTGGATTCCATTGGACACAGCAGTGGCCGGTGGTCCGAGGACTATATCTGTGGGTACTCCACAGGGCAATACCACTCTAGAAATCACCATTCCGCCGGGCATACAAGACAATGAAAATGTGCGTTATCCTGGCTTGGCCCCCGGAGGCATGGATCTCGTGATCAACTTCCGTGTTCATCCGCATCCGCATTGGCAACGCGATGGACTGGATCTATGGTGTGACAAACCAGTGGATTTTTGGCAGTTGATCACAGGTGACGTGATCATTGTGCATGACATTTTAGGACGAGAACTGCAGATGACTGTGCCGCCAAGATGCCGACCGGGCACCATACTGCGAGCACGTGGTCGTGGCATTGCCAGAGACGGGCATGCCACTGGTGATTTGTTGGTCCGTATACAGGCCGTCATGCCCGCAGAAATACCCGACGAAATACTAGAAATATTAGACAAAAGACAGAGCAATAAATAATTCAATGAAACTGACAAACAAAGTGCTGTATAGACCAGCCCGAGTTTTTGAAGATTTCCGCTCAAAAACCCAAAATGATTTCTTGGTTGGTCAGATGATCGTTTTCATGAAGAAAAACAATGGCATCGGTTTGGCCGCGCCACAGATAGGCGTCAGTAAAAGATTGTTTGTGATGGAGATTGATGGCACACAGCGTGCCTGTTTTAATCCAGAAATCGTTGATCACTCAGACGATTTAACCGAATACCCCGAAGGATGCTTGAGTTTTCCTGGAGAAGAGTGTAAAATAAAGAGACCCAGTGCCGTGAGTGTGCGTTATCAAACAGTCACAGGTGATTGGGTACAAGAAAGTTTAAGCGGGTTGACCGCAAGATGTTTCCAACACGAGCTGGATCATCTCAATGGTATCACCATGCATGATAGGGCGAAAGAACAATATGCAACAGAATCCTGAAATCGAACACATCCTGGCCAATGCGCAAAAGCTGGCCAGGGCCAAGCAACATGAATACATCACTCTGGAGCACTTGGCCCTGGCCTTGGTCAGGCACACACCGTTTACAACAGTGCTGACCAAGTTTGGCGTGGTAGTGCCGGCCTTGGACAATGATCTTGAAATGTACATCGACTCGATGGTACATCTCAAACTAGACAAAGATGCAGATCCCAAGAAAACCAATGCCTTGGAACGTGTGTTCAATCGTGCGCTGACCCAGGTCATGTTCACTGGTCGACGTCAGATCACCACGATCGATCTATGGTTGGCCATCATGAATGAAGCCAACAGCCATGCTCACTACTACTTCCTCAAGTATGGCATTGAAAAGAAAACATTCATTGAGTTCTGGCAGGCCAACTATACCACCAAGGGCGGAGTGATCACTGATGAACAAGCCAACGAAATCTTAGAAGAGCATTGTATCAATCTTTCGGCCCGGGCCAAAGAAAACAAACTGGAACCTCTGATCGGCCGTTCAACAGAACTCAGCGAAATCATCACTGTGTTGGCCAAGAAGTTTAAAAGCAACGTGCTCATGGTGGGTGATCCTGGCGTGGGTAAAACTGCCATCGCCGAAGGCCTGGCCACCATGATACAACAAGGCAACGTGCCCGAGTTCCTCAAAGATCACGAAGTATGGTCACTGGAGATCGGTAGCTTGTTGGCAGGATCTAAGTATCGCGGAGAGTTTGAAGAAAAACTCAAAGACGTGATCACGGCCCTGGAGCAAAAGAAAAATGTTGTGTTGTTCATAGACGAAGCACACACCATGCGTGGTGCAGGTAGCAGTGGTTCCAGCACACTGGATTTTGCCAACATGATCAAGCCTGCCATTACCAAGGGCATACTCAAAGTCATTGCGTCAACTACCTGGGAAGAATACTACGAATCATTTGAAAAAGATCGCGCACTGATGCGTCGCTTCTATCGAGTGAGCATTGATGAGCCTGACGCCGAAACCACGGTGCGTATCCTGCAAGGTCTGCAACCCAGACTGGAACAGTTCCATGGTGTAAAGATCGAGCCCACAGCCATCACTCGTGCAGTAGAGCTGGCCACACGCTATCTCTATGACAAAAAGAATCCCGACAAGTCAATCGATCTTGTTGACGCCAGTTGTGCTCGTGAACGGGTCAAAGACTTGCCCGGTATAACCATCACAGCCGAAATGATACAGGAACAAGTGGGACGTGTGACCAGCATTCCAGCAGACCGCGTCAAGAACGATGTCAATACCAAGGTCATGGAACTGGAATCAAACATCAAGCAACGCCTGTACGGGCAAGATTCTGTGGTTGACTCTGTGCTGGAACGCATCTATGTCAACTACGCAGGCATCGGTAGCCAAAAGCGTCCAGTGGGCTGTTTCTTGTTTCTAGGACCCACCGGCACTGGCAAAACAGAACTGGCCAAGTTGCTGGCAGAAAATCTTGACATGCACTTGCTACGCTATGACATGAGTGAATATCAGGACCGTCACACAGTGAGTTCACTGCTGGGTGCGCCTCCGGGCTTTGTGGGCTATGATGACAGCCAACTGGGCGGTGGCAAACTCATAAATGATCTTTCCAAGAATCCATTCTCAGTGTTGCTGTTTGACGAAATAGAAAAAGCACACCCTGATGTTGCCAATATCTTCCTGCAGATGATGGACGAAGGTACCATCACAGGTAGCAACGGCAAGAAAGTAGATGTCAAGAACTGCATCATCATCATGACATCAAACTTGGGTGCCAGAGACAATGAAAACAACAACATTGGCTTTGGTCAGAGTTTAGAAAAGAGCGGCGAAGAAGATCGCGCTGTCAAAGACTACTTCCGTCCTGAGCTACGCAATCGACTGGACATGATCTGCAAGTTTAACAAACTGGATACTTTGTCAATCAAGAAAGTCGTGATCAAGTTTGTTGACGAACTAAAACGCAGTCTAACAGAAAAGAACATCAGACTCACGTTCTCTGAAACCTTGATCGATCACTTGGCCCAGGTAGGTTATGATCCCAAAATGGGTGCCCGTCCTCTGGGTCGCAAGATCGACGAGCTGATCAAAGTACCGTTGAGCAAGCGGATCTTGTTTGAGCGCCTGCGTGACTGTGATGTCACAGTGGATTGGAGCGGCAAGGAAGTCACATTCAATCATGTTTCCAACAGCGCCGCCGGCGTGGTTGATGCCAATGGAATAATCGTACTTGATCAAAACTCTTAACATCGATAAAGAATCGCGAGATCGTCTCTATTTCGATCTTTACGAGTACAGTTTCAACTTTAAAATGACTGAAATGAGTGCTCTGCGCGAGCTTGACCATGACAACATAGATCATGTGCTGGACAGTCGCGGCCGGTGGCGTAAGCCAAACTTTGGCGGAAGCTGGAGAAGCCAAGAACAAGAGCCAGTGGCACCCGAGAGTCGCAGGCACTGCCACGAAATGTGTGACTTTTTATTGGCACAAAAAGATTACAAAGTCGTGATCACCATGGACTGGGGTTACTTTTACAGCAACGATCTAGCACGGATCCGCGAAATGGAACAGCTGGAATACGTCAAACCACTGACCATAAAACAGGCCGTGATAGATCGCCCCCGCGGCACACTATTGATTCGCAACAGCCAGCATGAATATAGATCCTATTTCAAACCTGGACGCATCAGCGATCAAGAAAAACTGAGTTTAGAGAATTTTTTAAACAATCAAGAAAACATACGCATGGGACCAGCGTTGAAAAACTTCTTTAAAAGATACAACAAATATCATTATATCAATGACAACTTCTTTATCGATCACGATGGCATGGGAATGTTGACCATGCTAGGACTAGTTCGCGCCCAGTGTATAAGAAAAACAGTTAAACTAATACGCGATAAATAATAAACTATGGCAAAATTACACGAAGAAATCATTGTAGTCAAAGTCAGCAAACTGCTCAAAGACACTGAACAAGCCGCACCCATCATGTCTGCAGAAACCGTGGCCAGCTTGGAAGCAGTAATACAAGAGTTAGCTGGGCAGGCAGTGCTGGTTGAGATTGCAACAGAATGAAAACCACAGATTTAACTCTGTTACCTCTGACCGTCTATGGCACGCCTTCGGGCAACTATGACGGCAGTTCCGACACGGATTTTGCAGGTGATCGACAAAAAGCAGTGGGCTACTATCGCCAGCCCGCAGGTGTACAAAGCGTGATGGCACAGACCACAGATTTCGTGGGCACCATCGATATCCAAGCCACCTTGGACGCAGATCCCGAAGTTGACACTGAATGGTTTCTAGTAGATACCATTGGTGCTGGCACCCAAAATATCAGCCTTTCCGTCAAAGGCAACTTTACCTGGATCCGTGCGCATGTCCATGGATTCACAGGTGGCACCATCAACTCAGTCACAGTCACTTACTAATGGACACAGTAAAAATCAGTCTTGATGTTACCAATCGATCTCAGCATCATAATCTGGGCATAGAACTCTGGATCGATCGATCCAAGTTTTTTGACAACACTGTCAGCCCCGGGAGGCATCACATCATACATGAGTTTGACGCACAAGATGGTGAGCATGTGCTGAGAATCGTATTGAAAAACAAAACAACAGAACACACACGGGTTGACGATACTGGCGCGGTCATCGAAGATGCATTGATCAATATCGACAACATATTCATCGACGAAATCGACGTCACACAGCTGGTCTATGAACTCAGTCAGTATGTGCATGATGGCAACGGGCACGAAACCATTGCTGTACACAAGTTCTACGGTGACATGGGCTGTAACGGGCGTGTGCAACTGAGCTTTGCTTCACCGGTGTATTTGTGGCTGTTAGAGAACATGTGAATCCATAAATACTGGTATGAAAAAATTAGTGATCATTCCTGGTGGATTTCACCCTTATCATGCAGGACACAAAGCACTGTATGATGCCGCACGTGAAGCATTTCCTTCCGCAGAAGTCTATGTAGCGGCCACGGATGACACCACCGGTCGTCCATTTCCATTTAAAACCAAGAAGTTCCTGGCCCAGCAGGCAGGTATTCCTGGCAACAGATTCATACAAGTAAAATCACCCTTCAGTGCTGAGGAAATCACACAGCATTTTGATCCTGCAGACACACAGTTGATCTTTGTGCGTTCAGAAAAAGATCGCGATCAGAATCCACAACCTGGACAACCCGGACAGATCATCACACGTGGACCACGCAAAGGACTGAGTCCTTATCTACAACCCTACAAGCGCAATGGTCTGCAACCCATGAAAGATCATGCCTACATGACTTATCTGCCCACTGTGCAGTTTGGTCCAGGCATGACGTCAGCCACAGAAATACGTGCCAAATGGCCCACACTGAGCATGGAACAAAAGGCCGGCTTGGTCAAGGTATTGTATCCTTTGGCCGCAGACAATGATGCCAAGGTAGCCAAAGTAGTAGAAATATTGGATACCGTGCTAGGTTCCGCACCCGAAAAAGCAGTAGACGAAGCAGTGCTGATCAATGATCCCGATGGTGGACATCAGATCCGTCCTGACGGTGGCATGGGTACCTGGGACGAAGAGAGCATGGTCAATAATCTTGCCCGCAAGTTCGGCGAAATGGTCAACATGGTCAAGAGCAAGAACTACTCAGGTCTACAGTATGTGTTGTACAAAGGTGGTGTTGTCAAAAGCCTGGTAGATGCCCTGGCTGAATATGAAAGCTTCATGGGCAAGCAGGGCCGTAGACCCATAGCACGTGGTCGTGAAATAGACATGAGCCGCACAGTGGTAGACGAAAATCCCGACTACATCGACGAAGGTGAAGTGGTCAACTTCCCTGCAGACCGATCAGCGCCACCCAATGTTGGTCAGGCACATGAAATAGCCATGCAAATCATTGACATAGCCAAAAATGAAAAAGATCTTGACCCAGGACCAAAACTGGCTCCACTGCGTCACGAGCTACAGCGTCTGGGCTATAGATTGAGGATGGACAACGGCGGCATGCGACTCATCCATAATGCCACAAACTGGAACACAATCATTGACCCAATGAAATAATCCGTGCTAAAATAGTCTACTAAATATACGCACATTATTTCAGAGGAAACCATGTCCGAACAACAAAACCCACAACAGCCAGAACAAGCTCAAGCCGAGCAACCACAACCTGGTCAACAACAAATCCAAGTCAACATCGACTATCTGCGCCAACAACGTGTGCATATCTGTATGCCTTGCTATGGTGGCATGCTCACTGAATCAACATTCATGAGCTATATCAAGTGGTCAAACACTTGCCGTCAGTTGGGGTTGGATTGGACCATAGAAACCATGACCAATGAGTCATTGATTTCACGTGCCAGAAATACCTTGGTGGCCAAGTTCCTCAATACTCCAACCTCCACACACTTGATGTTTGTTGACGCTGACATCGGCTGGGAGCCATGGCACTTGTTGGTGTTGCTCAATGCTGACAAAGATGTCATAGGCGGATTGTACCCAATGAAGACCATGCCTGTTAAGTGGGTAGTCAATGGTTTCGAAGGAGCCAAAGAAGAAGGCCCACTGCAAGAAGTATCAAAAACGGGCACAGGGTTTATGTTGATCAAGCGACATGTGTTTGAAAAACTGGCACGCCATCCTGCTGTAAAAACCTTTGCCAATGACATTGGCTTGCCCAAAGAGCTCGATCCACACATGAAGACCTACTTTGATACCGCAGTGCGTGAAAACCGCTACTACTCAGAGGACTGGACTTTCTGCGAAAACTGGCGAGACTTTGGTGGTGAAGTTTGGGTAGACAAGCGTGTGTTGCTCAAGCACACAGGCACCTATGTTTTTGACTATGCCACACAACCTGCGCTGTACGAAGCACTGAAACGTGAGCATGACGCAGGTCAGATGGTCATTGCCGCACAGCAACAGGCACAACAAGCACAGCAGACTCCTGCGCCAATGGGAACTGGCATGACCAGTGATTACAGCAACTACGAAAAGGTCGGCGATAAACCTGCTCCGGCACCTGCGGCCAAAGTAGTGGCAAAAACCAACCCTCAAGCAAAAAAGGCCAAAGCTAAATCTAAATAAATAGATGTACGATGGACATCTATGAACTAGACAGCTACCGCCTGTCAGACGCGGTAAAGTTTCACACAGAGTTGAATCCTGCGCTTTGGGACGGCAAAAACATGCGTCCTGAAGTGCGCCAAGCCCTGCTCAAAATCGCTGACGATTTCAAAACATTCATGGGCATAGATGATCTTGCCTTGGAAGATATCACTGTTTCTGGCTCCAACGCCGCTTTCTCCTATACACCACATTCCGACATTGATCTACACCTATTAGTTGATTTCAGCAAGCTCAACCCTGACGAAGTATATCAAGAGCTTTTTAACGCCAAGAAATATCAATACAACGATCAACACAATATAAAAGTCAGAGGCTATGACGTCGAGCTCTATGTTCAAGACTCGAACAAGCCGGTGCGCAGCCTCGGCGAATACAGTTTGGTCAAGGACGATTGGACCCGTATTCCAGTGCAACGCCGAGGTAATCTCGACGAGAAATCTACACAAGCAAAATATGAAAAACTAAAAGCATTGGTTGAGTTTGCTACCAACAGCGATGACATTGAACAAGTCACTGCTGTCACAGACACAATAAAAAAATATCGCCAGGCTGGACTCGACGAACACGGAGAGTTTGGCCCAGAAAATCTTGCTTATAAAATGTTGCGCACCCAAGGCTACATAGAAAGATTGTTCCAGCACAAGGCCGATCTCGAAGATGCCAAACTGAGCCTAGACGAACGAAAAAAGAAAAAGAAAAAGAAAAAGAAAACATTTAAGTATGGCGCCTTTGGTGGTATGTTCTTTCCTGGCTATCATTACTATGGACAAACTGATGCCGAGTCAGATGGTGGCGGCGACGGTGGTGGTGAATCAGTAAAAGAATCCACTGTCAATATACAAAAGAAACAAGTTCCGCTGGATAAGGTAGTGCGTCGATTCGTTCATTTTGCCGCCAAGTATCTGAAGCTAAAACAACTTCCAAAAATCAAGTTAAGGAAGGGCGAGTTGAGCCACAACATACATTCCATGGGACACTATGTGGATGATGATCATATCATAGAAGTAGAAACCAAGGATCGCCACGTCATGGATATCCTGCGCACCGTGGCTCACGAACTCACACACTATCGTCAACATCGTCGTCTAGGCAAGGACATGCCTGACACCGCAGGACGCACAGGTAGCCCTTATGAAAATGAAGCCAATGCCCAAGCAGGCATCATCATGCGCCATTTCCAAAATCAGTATCCTGAGTTCTTTGCCAGCACTGTCAGCGAAGATGGCGAGAGTGTAAACGCACAGTATGGCGATCAGACTCCGCCGGGTCCAGAATTCAAACCCACTATGCCAGCAGGCACTGTTCGTGTGGACGTCAGTGATGTCTACGATTGGTACAAACTAGGACAACATATCAGTAATCTTCCAGGCCTAGGACATCATGATTTTGGCAAAGGGCCTCCCAGCACTATTTTCTCGTTTGGCAGCGAAGAAGAAGAACACAAGTACATCGATGCCTTGAAGAAAACCGGGCTTGATACCACGGACATTGATCCTGTGGATCCCAATCAGCCTCCTGGTATGCCACGCCAGAAAACTGATCCCACCTACAATGTAGATGAGACCATCGACACTCCTGTGAGCAAAGATGAAAAAGCCAACCAGGATTACTACAAGTTCGTGCGTGGCAAGCAACAACTGGGTCGTCCTCTGACCAAGGCAGAAATGAAGTTCTTGAGCAACTATCATTTAAAACAACAACTTAAAAAGCAACTGGGCGAACAAGATCTTGAAGAAGGCCTGGGCAAAGCCCTGGGCACAGCCGCAGTGGCTGGAGCCATGGCCCTGGGATCACCTGCTGCCAAAGCACAGGATACTGGTAGAGTGGCCTATCAGATAGGCAAACAGATCTATCAACCTTCGGGCATCTTTACTCGTGCCGGCGCTGAAGAAGAAATCAAAGGCATGGCCAGAGATCTGGCACGTGATGTTCGCACCGGTGGTTCAACCGCCAAGTTCTTGGGTCGTACGATCCTAGCCAAGCCTGTTCAAGGTGGAGAACGTGTGGCTGCCAATGGTGTGGGTTCTACGCCCGAGGCTGCTTATCAAGATGCGCTGACTCGTGCTTACACGGATGCCAACCGACGCTATGGCCCGATCTCTGTGGGTGATTGGCGCCCAGTGGACAATGAAAAAGAACTAGAACAAACAGGCGGACAGTATCGTGCGGCAGTGGTAATACAGGGTCCAGCACCTGTGCGTGAAGATGCGTCAGGATACATCCCGACAAAAAAGCAGGCTCGTGATCCGCGATACAAGACAGCTCTCACAGTAGACATCCGACCTGGACAGCTGGGCAAAGAAGCCAACAAACTAGGACTACAAACAGACAGCCAAGGTCGTCCCGATTTGTTGATGAAGAACTTGGCCAATGCGCTGAAAGAATACAAAGAAACAGGTATATTCGAAACTATCAAGCCAGTGACGCCCGTGCCGCACAGTCGCGCACCCAAGACAGAATATCCACCCATGGTCAAACAAAAGACCGCGTTGCCTCAAGGTAAGCCTCGTCCTAGACCCGATGGCACAGGAAAAATCATTGACTTTGAAATCAGAGAAGATGAAGACTTGTTAGAAGTAAAGATGTCGCCGAGTGCCCTAGAAGCCTGGGCTAACTCGCCAGAAGCTCAAGGCATCCGTGCCGGTTTTGAAGCAGAAATGATTTTCCGTAACACCAAGCGTGACGATGACGAAGGTGAAATGGAACCCGACTATGACTACGATGAACGTCCCGACGATATTGATCATGTCATAGACTTCTTCTCCAACGATGACTGGGGCTATGGCATAGGAACACGCACCGCCCGCGATCTAAGAGAAAGCCTTTGGGAAGAATAAACGAATGGGTAGATGAACAGATCAGCGAAAGTTGGAACAACGAAGCTGAAGATCAAGTCAAGGACTACATGGAAACCAATGTCTGGGGCGATGACTCTGAGCGTGAAAGTCGTATTCGCACCAAAGTTGAAGACATGTTCCCTGATGACGACGCTGACGCTATCATGGCTGCTGGTGATGTCGCTCCACGTTTTACCAAATCTAGCGATCAACAAGCCTATGTAAATGAAAATGATAGGTATGCCAAGTACAAAGAAGCGTCAGACGCGGCCTACGAAGAATTTGAACAAGAGGCAATCAACGAATTTGAAAGCCAGGGCGAGTATTATGATTCAGCCCGTGAATACTACTGGGACATGATGCGAGAAGGCGGCGACTATGACGAGCGTGATTTTTTACGCGATCGTTATGGTTACATGAGTGACATAGCCAACAGTCAAAGCCTGGATTGGCCTTACTGGACTGGTGGTGGATCAGGTGGCGGAGAACGTGATTGGAACGACATCGCCGACAGTTTACGCCGTACAGTGGACATGGAAGTCAAAGTAGGTTCAGGTTATCATTCAACCACACGCAAAGACAACCGCTGGATCATTGAACCCGATGGTAGTTTGGATCCTGATGATAGCGACGACATGGGCCTAGAGATTGTGTCGCCACCTATGCCCTTGCCCGAAGCACTGGAAAAATTAAAAGCAGTGATCGAGTGGGGCAACAATGAAGCTGATGCTTACACCAACTCATCAACAGGCTTGCACATGGGCATCAGTATTCCCTATGTAGGTGGCGATGTTGACTATGTCAAGCTGGTGCTGTTCATGGGTGACGAATATGTGCTGGACAAGTTTGGTCGTGCTTCAAATACCTATGCGGCATCAGCCATGGGCAAACTACGCCAGAACATGGCCGGTGCTAGAAATCGTGGCGAGCTCACAGAAGCCAAACTAGATCCCATGGGTGCGCTGGAGTTGGTACAGAAGAATCTCATTGAACTGGCTGCCAGATATGTACAACAAGGCGTAGGCAACAGCAAGTATACATCAGCACACATCAAAGATGGCTACATCGAATTCCGCTCACCCGGAGGTGATTATTTGGCCATGGAAAGTCGCGGCGAATATGATGATATCAAGAATACTATGTTACGCTTTGCTCGTGCGATGTATATCGCAGGACGTCCAGATCTTGAGCGCAAAGAGTACGCCAAGAAGTTATACAAGTTGATTTCACCAGGTGCTCAAGACGACGGACTCAAGTTATTCTCGCAGTTTGCGGCAGGTACGATCACACCAGAACAGCTCAAGAAGCAATGGGCCGATGCTGTGCTACAGAAAGAAATCCCCACCACAGGCAAAGAAGAATACGAAGTCTATGACATGAATAACAAAAACAGTCCTGATGGCATAGTCGGTACATTCTATGCCCGAGATTATGACAGTGCTTACGATCAGTTCTTGAGACAGTATGGTAGAGATATCAACAATCTTGATGTCCGTATCAAACAGCCTTGGTTTGATGTCAAAGATAGTTACGGTGATGTTATATTAACTATCAGAGCCAGAGATATTGATCAAGCCACCCAAAAAGTCCAAGCAGAATACGGAGATCGTCTGTCGGATGATTGGGAAGTATTCCGCAGACCCGACGACACTCCTGAACCAGAAAAGAAGTTGAGTCGTCGTGCGCAGGTAGCCAAACGCATCAAAGAGCCCAAAGTCACAGCAAAAGTAGCCGCAGACAATGCGCAGGATAGTAAAGATTTAAAAGCTCGCATTGGCGAGCCACAACCAGCCGGTGCTGTGGGTGATACAGGATACTATCGTGTGACCTGGGATGAGCGTAGAGGTGATAGAGTAGTCAGTGATGCGCTGAACATTGACGCACCCAACGCAACGGCTGCCATGGATCGTGTGCGTGACGCACTACAACTACAGGGTCGAGACATCATACAGATATCAGCAGACGCACAACAGCCGCCAGCCTGGCGCCAGCAAAGTCAATCCACACAAGAAACTTTTAGTGGGGAATGGCAAGTGCGTGACAGTGACACCAACGAGGTACTGTACACTTTCAGCGGAGTGGGCAACAATCAAGGTGACGCCAACCGAGTGGCCGCACGTTGGCTTCAGCAAAATGCTCCGCGAGGTTCAGACATGACCGATGTCACAGTTGTTCCTGTAATGAGATAATACAATGAGAGCGCAAGAATTTGTCACCGAGATAAGTGATCAACGTTTGCAACATTATCTGCAACGTGCTGGTAGTCGTGTTGATCGTAGACTTGAACGTATGGCACAGGCTAGAGAACGCTTGAACAAAGGTTACGAAATCTATCATGCTGACCGTCCTGCTGGCAGTAGTCAGATTGTAGATCGTTTTGAAGCTGACAGTCCTGCTGAAGCACAACGTTATTATGAACGGTATATCCGTGACTATGTGTCTGATGTAGACTTTGATTTGAGACTGCGTCGTAGCACTGGTATCATAGAAGAAGCCTTGCACTTTGTACGCCCAGGAGAACTGCGCGGCAGTTACTCCGACCAACAGATGCTGGCCATGGGCTTCCGGAGAGCACAAAACGGCGCCTGGTACATAGATCAGCGACATTGGGACATGTTGATACAAAAAGGTTTGTTGAAATGAGAGCCCAAGAGTTTATCAAAGAAGCCAAACAGGCCACTGCCAAGCAAGTGTTGAGTTATATCAACAAGACACATCACGAGCCTTTCCAACCTGGCGAGAATATGCATGCGGCTGTGATGGCACATCCTCGTTGGGAACTACAGCGTGTGCCACTGTTGAATCTCAACATACCCGATCAAGAGTATGATGATGTAGACTATGATGACAACCCTCCAGAAGCTGATCCTTATAATCGTGTGATGACTGTGGATCCTGCTCATGCTGGCGAAATCAGCCAGCATCTTGTGGACCGTTATCCCATAGTGATTGATGCAGATCGCTACATCATAGACGGCAATCACAGAGCCTGGGCTGCCAAATACTTGTTGAACCGTGATTATATACAAGCATGGGTACCTGTAAAAAAACAAACAGTTAAAGAAGATATGTTTGGCGGGATAGACATCTCCTTGGAACGCGATGATGATGAAATTATGGTGCGGGCATCGGCAGGTGGCCGGCAGTTGGGATCAGTGTTGTTCGTGGAATACAATGGCATCCTTACACCACAGGATTTAGAAGTAGATGAACGATTCCGCGGACAAGGCATTGCCCGGACCATGTATGACTATGTAAAAAGCAAGGGATATCGCATCCGACGCAGTGGTCAGCAAACCGATGCTGGTCAAGGTTTTTGGGCCAAGCACCGCCCAGATAGTAATGTGTGGGAGAACTTTGCTGATGGCAAAGTAAAGGGCAAAAGCCGCCCTGGACGTGTGAAACGTGCGGGCGCCAGTTGCGACGGAAGTGTGTCAAGTCTGCGAGCCAAGGCCAAAAAATACGGCGGCGAGCGAGGTAAGATGTATCACTGGTGCGCCAACATGAAGTCAGGGCGAAAGAAATAAGTAATACATTATGCGAGCAAACGAACTCACCGGACACCGTTGGATCTCCAAGATCACCATCAGCAATCCCAACTACACAGGTAGGATTGAAGTGTCAGTGTACGCTCACAATCAAGCAGAAGCACGTCAACTCCTAAAAGCACAGTATGGCATAGAAGATCACCACATTGGTGCCATCAGGAGAGTACAGTGAGAGCTCAAGAGTTTGTCACAGAAGATCTCAATGCAGCCGGATTTCGTATAAAGGTCAGTCCACATCTAGATAACCGAGCTGAAAAACGTGGTATCTCTATGCCTGTGATTGTAGGTATACTCAATAGATTGGATCGCGCCCGCAGACACATACGAGAGCTAGATCCCAACACACAGTTCAATGTGTTTGACAGCCATCACAACATACACCTTGGTATGATGCGTTCAGGCTTTGATCCCAACAAACTATTGTTGAACACTGTGTATCACAACGAAAACTATCACGGGCGCAATCCTGTGTTGAAGGTACGGTAATGAGAGCATGGGAGCTAGGTGAGGTGCAGATACTACGCAAGGTCCAAAAGAAAGGCCGCAATCTCTATCAACTGCCACGTCGTGGAAAACCAATACCCCAAGGATGGGAATCAGAATATCTAGGTCAACGCATCGGTCGCATGTCTGGCGGCTATGAAGTATGGCAGTACAACGAAGGCCCTGTGTCAAGTTACACAGTATTCGACCCCGATACCCGCAGAGCCACACTGACGATGAGTGGCAGTCGTTATCCTGACAACCCTGACAGTTATATCGTGTTTGGTTTGTACGCCGCGCCTGGCAACCCTGTACGAGCCGCTGATTTTTATCGTTATCTCATCATCAAACAAGGGCTGACCATAATATCTGACAGGCTACAAAGTCCAGGTGGACTCAGAGTTTGGCAGGAACTGGATCGTCGTTTTTCACAGAGCATCACAGTGTACGGCTTTGACACTAAAACAGATGAACCTATAAATATTTCAACCAAAGATACATCAGACACACACGTAGAACCTGATGAAGTAGATCAAGCCGCACCCGGCATGAAACGCGAACTACAGCACCGAGCACGTTATATTAGACTAGTGGCCACAGCACGATGAGAGCACAAGAATTTACAGAATACAAAATAAACAATCGCTCAGGCATTGGCTCTGTGCCTTACAATCAAGAAGTTGATTATTTTGGACTGCGTGTGGCCATGCGCCCCAGCACATTCTTAAAACTGGCGCTACCGCTCAGAGATTCCGAAGAAGATCGTGCCAGCATAGAGTATGTCAAGCAACACAAAGATACCGAAGGCATTGGTGCTCCATTTTTAGATTTGGATATACCACAGGCCTGGGAAGAAGGCGATCTGTCCAAGCCTGCTAGAATCACAGGACATGATGGTCGTCATAGAATGATGGCTATATTGCAAAGCGAGGGTGACGATCCAGTGGAAGTACATCTATTTCCAAAAGGCTTAAGACGCCGCGATTTTGAAGCTCATCCTGAATGGACCAAAGAGCTCAATACAATCATTGTTGGGCAACGCGGCAACACCATTCGCGGTCCTATTTTCCAATAATATTCCCTATATGCACCAACGGTAAATATTACCATGCGTAATAATTTTGTCAAAATAAACTTTGATCTTCACTGCGATTGGAAGCGTGTACCGCCCAACTATAGAGTGTATGTCAATCACGAACTTTTCACTGAGCGCACATATATTTGGGGTGGCACTCAGTATCTCAAAGAGATGCTACAAGTCAATGCTCCGCCGGGTGTTTATACTGTGCGAGTTGACAACCTTGGTGATGCTGACTGTGTATTCAAGATCAGAAACATGGCTGTTGAAACTGGCTCTGCCCAGATATTAGACAGCAAAACTTTTGAGATTTTGGCATGAGAGCCCGCGAATTTATATCAGAAACAACGGTCAGTGGCGGTATAGCCACGGTGGCCATGCCCATAGGAGCCACAGTCACAAGAACCGGTACTACAACCCCTACAGCTAAATATACTAAGACTTCTAGGAAACGGAAACCCGATGTTAGCAGACGATTTGAAAACTCTATTGGCCAGTAACTTTGCTTACTATATCAAGGCACAGATGTTCCACTGGAATGTGGAAGGACCAGACTTTGTGCAACTGCATGAGCTGTTTGCCAATGTGTATGAATTTGCCTATGGCGGACATGATAAGATCGCTGAATACATCCGTACCTTGGATGACTATGCTCCAGGCAGCCTAGAGCGTTTCCAAGAGCTGAGCCAGATCCCTGGACAGACAAAGATTCCACGTGCCCGACTCATGCTTGAAGAGTTATTGGGCGACACAGAAACATTAAAGACTCTGGTGATGACAACATTCGCCAGCGCACAGCAAGAAGGTCGTGAAGATGTTGCTAACTTCTGTGCCGAGCGCCAAGACGGTTTGGGCAAGTATTACTGGCAGATCAAAGCCACTCTTAAAGATTCGAGAGCATGAGCATGAATGATCTTTACCGCATCCTTGAGACCCTAGATCGCATTGAGCAAGAAAGTCTCGACTCTGCGCAAAAAAGCGTCAAGCAGTTGCCTGCGTTGTTTAGGCCTCGTGACACTTCACCACAGCTGAGTGGTCCTTATCCAGGTAAGAATGCCACTCAAGGTTATTTGGTAGGTGAAGGTGATGAACAAGGATACGGCAGTGAAGTTGGAGACACTGGTGCAGACGAGACTCCCGATGGAATAGATCCAGA
>Ga0214921_10000829_pt1 | contig 55086 bp, 59 predicted proteins | sample LL1505_MetaG_FD_177992 | JGI IMG/M metagenome (GOLD analysis project Ga0214921, IMG submission 177992) | Freshwater microbial communities from Lake Lanier, Atlanta, Georgia, United States - LL-1505 | ecosystem: Environmental > Aquatic > Freshwater > Lake | place: USA: Georgia | collected... | reverse complement strand
CAGTATTAACTTAATATCATATAATGTTATATGATATTAAATTTCAATTTTTTTATTGATTTCATTTATGAAATCAATAAAAAATTAGGCTGAAGGTTCAATTTTTTTATTGATTTCATTTATTAGGTAAATAATCCGTACAAACTCCGATACCTGGGATTCTTTCAAAATCATTCCCACTAACAACTTTGATACATCCAGTTGTTTTGATATCTATTCCAATATTAGTCCAAATTAATCCCTTAGAAGTTAAAGCAAATATGTCTTTATCGTGACTAAAATAATGAAATTGTTCAGATTGTTTATGATCACGTAAATATAAATATGCTTCTAAATTTTTACAATGAATCCATACTTTATCATTCAATAATATATCATCATTTATTTTATATGTTGGAGCATCATGGCCTAAATATAATTCGTCATTAATTTTCCATAAATCAATTTCAATATCCCATCCTTCTTTTAATCTTTCTAAAAGAACTTTTGGATCATTTTCTGTTTCTGGGGATAATCCGTTGTTGTTACCACGATGTAAAATCCATGGTGCTGGTGTAGCATCCCACGATTCAACAATTTTTAATGTTTCTTCTTTCATATTCCATGTTGAAAATCCAGAATACCACTTTGTTGGTTGTAATATTCCCATATATGTGTTTTTGAATAAATTTAATATACTATATACTTGTTTATATTCATCTTCACTAATTGGATGTGTCCATCTAAGAAGAGTCATATGATGAATATCTTGAGCATGTGGTTCAATACATTGTGCAGTTCTACGAATATCATTTTTTACACTATTATAATTTGTTGGGGGATACCCACATAATGCTATACCATTTTTTACAGGAGCAACTCCTTTTATGTTTAAATAATATGGTGGTAATTTTTTAAAACTATTTTTTGCTGTTTCTGTCCATAAATGAATATTATTTATGATAGAATTATGATCAACAACATTAAATTTTATAAATTGAAAAAATGTATTGTGGAGAACAGCATTTCCATTTTCATTACCATCATACCATAAAAATTTATCTTTCCATGGTTCTAATGCTTTCTTTAATTCATTTAGTTTTTGATTTAAGTGAAATGCTCCTTTACACCACATTGCAGCACATTGAGATCTATCTTCTTTAACATTACTTTGATATTCTGGTAATCTAGAACCCCATTTACACCATAAACTTTCATATTTATCAGCAAGAATATTATTTTTGAAATTATCAAGGAAATACATATAATCTGTTGGAACACCAATTCCCCAAAATTTATTACAATTTATTATTCTAAATTTCTTATTGTGACGAATTGCATAATTATAAACTGGGCACACATAAAACTCATTATTTATTCTATCATTATATAAGATCATTTCTTCGGCATACTTAACATAATCAGAACCTCTTTTCCAAGCATATAATCCTGTAGTCGCATTAGGACCAATGTATTTTTTTTCTGCTACACTTTCAATTAAACCATTCTTTCCAAGAGCAGCATATGACCACTTTAGATCATCTGGACAAGGATGATAAAATGTTGAAATTCCTCCGTCATAATCTGGATGGAAAGATGCTGAATAAAATTCGTCTGAGTCCCATTCAAGATATTGATCACTATTTCCAATCATTAATGGAACATCATCATTGATAATATTTTTTAATGTTAATACCGTACATGCGGCACCTTCTGTTAATGTGGGTACATAATGGACATATAAATTTGGTTTTGTTTTAAAGAATGGTAATTGTTCTTTTCTTACAATTAAATGTACTTCAGTATTTGCTCTTAATTCGGGATTCTTAGGCATTAAATTTTCAACAACTTCTTCCCACATTTGATTACCATTTAACATTGGTAAGAAAGGTTTTTGAATAATATATCCATCTTTTTGAAATCTCGATCCTAATCCGGCCATTGGAACAACAATTCTTAATTTTGGTGCAGTTGGCCGTTTATTGTTTTTTGCACAATATAATAAAAATGATGGTGTTAAATCTAAACTATCTGTTACTTTAATAACATTTGCTCCTGATCCTTGTGCTGCTGCTAATCCAGTAGCACTATCTTCAAATATCATTACATTTCTGAATTTTACATTTAATTTTTTTATTAATTGTATATATCCATTTGGAGATGGTTTTGGATCTGATACATCTTCATTACTCCATGCAATGGTTACTAAATCTTTTATTTGTAATTTTTCTAAAACAATATCTAATGTTGCACGAATTGAATTAGTTAAAACAGCAATTGTAAAATAATTATTTTTTGCCCATAAAAGAGCATTTCTTATTCTATCAGATACTTCTATTTTTTCTAATTCAGTAACAGTAATTGATTGTTTTAAATTAAAGATTTCATTTTCATTAATAGTTTTTTCAGGATACATTTCTTTTAATTTTTTAAGTTTTGATCTGGTACTTAATGCTTCTAAATGAGTTTCGTGAAATTCAGCAGTTATTTCTAAATCTGATAATTGATTAAATGATTTTATAAAAATATCTCTATGTAAATTACATAAATCAATTAGTACACCATCTAAATCAAATATTAATGTTGTTATATTCGACATAATTATAAGAATTATAATTATATAGTATTTTTAACAAATTACTCTTTTTAAATAATAATCTTTTTTACTTTTGTTAAATAATGATATGCTTGTAAATAACAGTCACATAAATCATCCTTCTTCTTGTGTGTTGCTAAATATGTTTTATATTTTTCATCAATTAATGAAATACACTTTTTAACCGCAAAATCTTTTCCTTGTTTATATGTCATCTTAACAACTGCTTTTTTCTCCCCCTCTTTCTTCTCCTCTTTTTTCTCCTCCACCACAACACCCTTCTCTTTTTCCATCTCTTTAACTGCTTCTAATTTTAATTTTTGACTTGGTGCAATTAAATGAATGTCATCTAATTTAAAATTCTTCTTATCAAATACTCCTCTTACTAAATAATACGCAAATAATGTATCAGCAATTGCTTTCATCTTAGGATTTTTAAATGAAGGCTGATTTTCAATTAAAACTGTATCAACATCTAATAATTCAGGCATCTTATCCATTGCCATAACAAGATTGTACTTGAATTGAGCAGTACTAATTTTATCACATGATACATTTGTTTCTTTTATTTTATAATTTTTTGTTTCAAATGATTTACGATGAACATTACAATAAAAATCTAATCCAATTTTACATTTAGCATTCTTAGTACAATTTGAACATTTGTCTGTTTTAGCAACTGTTTCCACCAATGGTTCCTTCAATTGATCTACTTTATTTTTATGTTCTTTGCATAATTTATATTTATAAAATAACATATCCGCATTTTTATCACAAAAAGAACATTTATTGTCAACATTTAATAAATCAATTATATCCCATTGGATAATTTTCATTGTCTCATCACAAATTAAGTACGCAAGATTTTTTATTCCCACATCAAAGGAAATTATTTTCATATATCTTATATTATAATATATTTTTATATCATATATGTTTCCGACAGACTGGAATGTATTTGTCTTCACCTCCGATTAAAACTTGATCATTATTTTCTATTGTTCGCTTACTAAAAATTCCTGATGTTCCATTTTTGCAAACAAAACAATATGCTTTTAACAATTCAATATCATCACATAATGGTAACAGTTTGTGAATATCACCAAAGTTCTTTTGATTACAATCACCATTTAATCCAACTACAAAAATTGTTTTACCGTCATCTAATGCATTGATGATAAACTCATAGAGATCTACAAAAAATTGAGCCTCTTCTATTATAATAACTTGAGAATGTAGGTACACTGCTTTTCTGATACTATCATCAAATATGCTCATTAATTTATCTATTTTGAAACATGGCTCTGAATCTTTATTGTGGGAAATGATTACATCATCGTTTGAATATCTTATATCTGATGAATGTTTAATTGGCATTGTATGATAGTCTATAATTTTGTATTTCCTAATAAGTTCTAGCAGCTGGGTAGACTTTCCTGAAAACATTGGTCCTAAAATTAGTTTTAGATAGCCCATAATATAAATATATTATGATTATTCTTTTAAACTTCGGAATTCAATTTTTAATATTCTCCTTAGAATATTAAAAATTAGTGTGAGCTTTTGCGAGATCTCAATTTTTAATATTCTCCTTAGAATATTAAAAATTATTTCATTTCATTCATCAATTGAATGCCGTCTACGTCTACTTCTTGCAATTATATTTTCTTCTAGTTTTTCAATATACTGATTACCTGGATGGTAGGCATCGGTTCTAATTGGTTTTAAACAGCATTCTACAATTAAAAATACTGTTCCGGATATACCGAATATTATTCCGAGAGATGTAAGCATTTCATAGAACATTATATCTTATACTATAAATATAAAATAAATATATTTTCAATTTTTTATAAAATAAAAGATTTTATTTTATAAATACTATTTCTCTTAGGCGTAGAGGCCATTACCTCCAGAGCTTTGGTGAAACATGCCGGCGCGCAGGCGCAGCACGAGGTGCAGCGTGCTGTCCTTCTGGATGTTGTAGTCCGAAAGAGTGCGTCCGTCCTCGAGCTGCCTGCCCGCGAAGATGAGGCGCTGCTGATCCGGCGGATAGCTCCTCTCTTCGTAGATCTGCATCTTGAGGCTCTCGATGGTGTCCGACTTCTTCACGTTCATCTTGAGTGGGTCGCGTCCGGCAATCACGATGTTGATCTCGATGTCTGGCTCGGTGATGATCTTGGAGGACTTGTCCGACAAGGTGATCGTGACGGTCGTCTCGCCGCTCGGAAGCAACTTCACTGAGATGGTGGTCATTCTAGAATTTAATTACTTATTTAAGATACATATATAGAATTATTTTCAATTTTTATAAATCAATAATAATCTTATCTTTAATACCAGAATTTTTTTTGATACTTTCTATTTCTAATCTAAATTTATCATAGTTACAAACGAGTTCTTTTAATATTACTATAACAGTTGAATAGGATCCGCCTGAATGACCTTCATCTTTTGCCATATGTTTAAAGATACTTTTTGAAATTGGGCTAGTTACTTCATCACCATTTTTTCTTAAATCATCAAATAGTAAACCTTTAGCAATAAATTCTAGTGCTTCATCACCATGTTCATTAACACCATCCAGCGCATGTTGAACACATTCATACATATCAGCATATAAAAAACAACATGATGAATTCTTTAGAAACAATATATCGGGATTGAATGGCATTTTATAATCTTATTGAATATAAAATAAGTCTATTTTTTATTCAATTTTTTATTCTACAAGATTAAATATAATCTCTTCGAAATCAATAGGTTCATTTTCTTCTACAGAAATTATATCACGTGCCCATGAACCAATTAATGGACTATCTGAGTGATAATCTCCACCACCACGACCATTTCCTTCAGCAGTTAAAATAGGTAAGGGATGAAGTCTATAACCATCTTTTTCAGGTACTTTTGATTTATTTACAAATTGTTTCTTAGTATGATTTACAATAAATTTATAATTATTTGTTTCTTTTACTTTAGGATGAATACGACTATATTCATTACATATATGATGTAAATTTTTATCTTGATTTAATTCATTATCTGCATAATCTCCTGCCCAAACAACACGTGATTTATGATATATTCCTTCAGTACTCAATCCAAATTCAAATGTAGATACAAAATTATTTTCAATAAATGAATGTTCAGTTAATTTTAGACCATTACCATATTCATGTGCATACATCCATACAATGATCTTTCCATTTTCATCTAGAATGATTGGATAATAATATTGACCCATTAATATATTATATTTTATAAATAAAAATTGATTATTTAAATTCTTTAAATTAATATAAAGATAAATTATTAATAAAATATATGACCATTTATATAACAAACGATTCTTTCGGGTTCAATCAAATACCTAAAACCGTGAATGTTTCCACAACAGGAGTAACATTCGAATTAGGGGTAATAGTAAATTTAAAATACGTCTTCAAATTGGTCAAGTTGAATGATGTATTACTAGGAATGAAATATAAGAATCAGGTAAAGCAAACAGAAGAAATAAATATGAAAATATCTGAAAAGACGTTTAATAATCAGCTTACGATGAAATTAAAGATTGCTGAGGATAAATGTATAAGTGTAAAGATATTCTTGAATGGATCTATTCAAATAGCTGGGGCAAAATCGATAGAACAGATAAATCTAGGTATTAATCATATAATTAAGATATTAAAGAAGAGATATTTTGTGGAAAGTTTGAACGAAGAGATTAAATTGGTGGATAGTTATAATTTTAACATACGTGATTTCAAGATTAACATGATCAATAGTAATTTTAATGTGATATATAAAATAAACATAGAAAACTTGTATCCAGTCATTACTAAGAAGGGAATTAAGGCGAGATTTGAGCCATTATCTCACAGATGTGTAAATATTAAATTTGCAGCAACAGAAAATCCGGAGGATAAGCCGATATCAATCTTTGTGTTTGAAAGTGGTAGTATAATTATAACAGGTGCACGTAATGGAAATCATATAAAATCAGCATATGATTTTATAAATAATGTATTAGAAGAGAATAGTACAATTGTGAAGAGAAAAGACATCAGATTATATATGAACATTTAATTTATTTTCCTTGATATTTTTGGTAAGCATTATTAATTAATTCGTTATTTTGTAACATTTCAGCAACACTTTTTTCAATTCTATCACCCATCGATGGGAATTCTTTGAGTTTGTTTAGTTTATAGACCAATCTATTATCTAAATCAAATCCCATATCTTGTAAAGTATTACTTGTGTTACCTGCTGAAGGAGGATTTACTCTTGTCCAGCTATTGTTGATATCCTTTTGTTTAGAATTTTGTGTTCCGTGAGTCATTGTGCTTATACCTTCATTCCATCCTGAATATGTCATTGTTCTGCTAACAGTTGTATCTTCTCTGCTACCATGAGATGTCATTGCATTGGCATCAGAACGTGATCTGTGTTCTTCAACAAGTACATGTGAAGGTCCTTTATATTCATCGTAGTTAGTTACTTGTCTTAAAGTGGAGTTTGCTGGTTGAGTATTAAATTGTGGGACTTTTGCGACAGATCCAAATGCTGGATTATCTTGAGGTGTGTCACCGGTTGTTTGTCTGAAAGTTGAATTTGCTGGTTGAGTATTAAATTGGTTTCCTTTATTAACTGTACCATATGCTACACCATCGTTTACAGTTTCAGCAGTTGTTTGTCTGAATGTAGAATTAGTTGGTTGAGTATTAAATTGATTTCCTTTATTAACAGAACCATATGCTACTCCATCATTTGGTGTATCTGCTGTTGTTTGTCTAAGAGTTGAATTAGTTGCTTGGGTGTTGAATTGATTTCCTTTATTAACAGATCCATATACAACACCATCATTTGCTGGTTCAGCAGTTGTTTGACGTATTGTTGAATTAGTTGGTTGAGTATTAAATTGAATACTTTTATTAACTGAACCATATACAACACCATCATTAAATGTTTCAGCAGTTGTTTGACGTAATGTTGTTTTTGATGGTTGAGTGTTAAATTGGTTTCCTTTCTTGACATCACCATATGCCATACCATCATTGGCTGGTTCAGAAGTTGTTTGACGTAATGTTGTTTTAGTTGGTTGTGTGTTGAATACACCAACTTTTTGTGTTTCTCTGTTAGATGGAACACCATCATACCAATTATCAGCAGTTTCAGTTCTTTGGTTATCAAGTAAATAGAATGATGGTAAGTTACTATTGTTGACTGATTGTTGTTGAGCAGGTAATGGTTCATAACCATTGAATTGTAACTTGTGGGGTTCTCTCTTAATACCATCAGGATTGAAAGGTCCAACAACAGAACCAGATGTATTTTGTAAGCCATTCTTAAGTTCCATAGAAAATTGACGTGCTTGTGCTTTTGCAACTTGTTCTGGATTAACTGCTGGTTTACTAACACCACCATTACCACCGCCATGAATATAATTATCTGTTTCGAATGCTTTCTCTGGTCTTCTCTTTGCAACATTTGGATCGATAGGTTGTTTTTGTCCTTTCATACCAGGTATGACAACACCAGGATTTGATTTTTGAATTCTATTACCTACACGTTGGAAATCAATTGTTGGTTCTGGTGCTCTGTATGAATCATGGAAACCAATTTTACTTTCTTCATTATATCCTAATCCTAAACCAGGTTGAACTTTAATATCTTGGAATGGTTTTTCACCTTGACGTTTATTACCTGGTAAATATCTATCGACTACTTTTTCTGTGATAGAAGGAATACCATCAACAAAATGAACGTCTTTCATAGGTTCAAAAAATGGTGGGGGTGCTTCTTTGGGGTAGTAGTGTTTTGATGATCCGGTAAATAATTCCATTTTGGTGGCATTATTTGAGCTATTAATATCATCAACCATTTTATTGGTAAATTTTTCTTTACCATCAAGAACAACTGATTCTGCTCCAGTATCTCTCTTTCTGTGGAAAGGTTGCATGTTATTATGTTTTAATTCTCCTGATTTAAAAATTCCATATGTCATATCACCTGTTTCCTTAAAAGGAGTCCAATTTTCTGCTATTTCTAATTCATTTCCAAAAGATGATGGATCTTTATTCTTATTAACTTTTCCAAATTCAAATTGTTCATTAAGTATATTAAATTCTTCATCTATTTTTCCTGTTTCTAATCTTCCAGGAACGGGTATTTTTTTTTCACGATATTCTTCTCCAACAGCTGGTATTTGATTATAGAAACTTGGTATAACTTTTGATTTTTCAGGTATAAATGATAAATCTTTTATTTCCTTGACTCTTTTATTATATTTTTTATTTATTCTTTCTTGTTCATCTGTTTGGTATAGTTTACTATTGAAATGTTCTTTTTTACCTTTTTTATCGTATTCATTTAATATTTGTTGATTAAGCATTGTGCCTAAATATGCAAGACCTCCTATAGCTAATACTTCCATTATGTTATTATTACTATATAATAATAAAATATTTAAAAAATCTAAATTTATTATGCGTTTACTCTAAGTTTTTTGTTAAAATTATCTAATATTTTCTTGGTTTCATATCTTGTTTGAACACCAAAACGATCCTTATCTGTTCTAACTTTATTACCATAATATACCCATTCACGAGGATCAATGATTAAATCGATCCAACGATTGTAATCAGCATATGTATAGTCTTTAGTATCTAAATCTAATCTAGAATAGTTATCTTCCATAAATTTTCCGCATAAACGATTATCTTGTTTGAAACTTTCATGAGCAGCTTTTAAGGCAGCATTCTTAACAGCTAAAACATTTGGTCCTGTTGTTTTTGTGCTATCCCAACCTCTATTTGTTAATAATGATTCAACTTCAGCACGTTTGGTGAGTCCTCCAGTTGATATTTCTCCAGTGTTTTGGAGTCTGTTTGCACGAGGTCCAAGAGTTGCGTGGCATTTCGCACCATTATCTGAGAATCCATTATATACGCGATAGTTACCAGATGTAGTTTGTTGTCTAACAATTTCGGGGAAATAGCTATCGTCATATATTCTTTTAGAAAAGTGTCCTGACATTTAATATAATATATATTTAGAAATATATTATATTTAATTTAAATTTAAACTATTTTAAAAACCTTTTCCTTTAGGCATTTTCATGTTTGTAGGAACAATATCTCTATCGCATAAATAAGGAGTGACTACAATATTATTTGAGCATTTAGTGTATGAGTTACTTTTCTTTCCATTATTTCCTGTAAATCCGCAAGCTATATATTTTTCAGTTGCGCATTTTGTTAAAGGGATTGTTCTGAATTGTAATTCAGATTCAACATCTGTACGGGGTCCGATTGTTTTCCATGTATTTGCAACAAAAGCTCCGCTGTTCTTTTTGCATGTTAATCCATTTTCAAACTTACCATTGAATAATTCATAGTGTAATGGTTCAGTACTTGTCATTGTTCTTTGTTTAAAAGCGCAATCATCATATAATGTTTTATTAAAAATTCCTGACATTTATTATATATATATATTAGATAAAATATATATAAAAATCTATATAAAAATTTAAACTAAACTAAATTTCTGCTTCTAGCATTCTTGTAATTTAAATATCTTGTATCAATACCAGCTTTTGCCATTGGCCATACTTCGCGGTTTACAACATAATAATCAATTGGTAATTCTTGTTCACGAACATATTCATATCCTCTAACATCAAAATTATTAACTCTTGCTTCATCACCTAAATATGTATCATTTAATGTTTTAATATCTCCTACACCACGACCATATGTTTTAAGAGGAGGCATTAAATGTTCTGAATAATCTAAATTCATTTTTCTTGTTGCACTCTTGAAAGTAAATACTTGACCAGCATCTTTAACTGATTTATCAAAGTCTTGAACTACAGTTAATTTTGTATAGTCTGTCTTATCACTTAATAAAGTGTGTCCACCATCGGTTAATTTATTGAAATTAATTGGTGCATATTTACCAGTGTCTAAGGCAACATCTGTTAATTTTTTATTTTCATTTAATGAATATTTTAACTCTGTTTCTAATGCAATATTTAAATCTTGATTGTTTTTAGTCATAGGATACATTCCAACAGTTGATACAACATTATCATTGATTTCATTTATAGTAGCTTTTCTTAAATTATCAAAATTTACAGATGGTTGCATATATTTTAATTTTTTTCTTCTTTCGGGATATAATTCTTGGGCGGATTTATTTATATTTGAATTTTTGTTCATATATACTATTTATATAAAAAAAATGTATATATAAATATTAAATTATATTATAAGAATGAATAATAATTTAATAGAATTAGCTAAATTAATTTTTGAGGGTGAGCCAAAAGACCCTAATTCAATCCAGATGCAATATGAAGAATATAATTCAATTGAAGATATATTTGAAGTGTTATTACATATTTTTATTTATGGTTTCAAAATAAAAAAACTTAACTTAGATACTATACATACATTAATACCATATTTCCGTAGTATCTGTGTAAATCTAAAAGTGGAAAAAATAGAATATTCTGAATTAGTTTTTTTAACTGATCCAAGATACAAAGAAAGATATTGTAATATATCTAGTAGATGTTTTGATAACTATGACTTAGATAAATTAGGATTTGCATTATCAAGAAATTATAAATCTGTAAATGAAATTGATGATATGAGAGCATGTTTTATATATGAGATAAAAAATAATTTTGTTGATTCATTTATTGCTTTCATTAGTTTTAATTTTAAATTTTAGTGAAATGTTCATCAAAATATTCTAATGAATTTAAAATTGCTGAATCCATATTAAAATATTTATAATTTGCTAATCTTCCTAAAAAGTGTATTTTATTTTCTTGTAAAGTAAAAGATTTATATTTTTCATATAAATCTAAATTTTTCTTATTTGGAACTGGATAATATGGTTCACCAATATCATTTGTTATTTCTTTAACAATTACTGTATCTTTTGATTGTTGATTTAAAAAATGTTTGTATTCTACAATACGTGTATAAGGAACATTTAATTCTGGATAATTTACAATACTACTTGTTTGATAATAATTCATATTTTTATGTTTTTCAATTATAAAATCAATACTTCTATATTCGAGTTTTTCTAATCCTTTATTTTCATAATATTGATCTATTGGACCAGTGTAAATAACTGTTTCAAACTCAGATATTGGATGTTCTTTGATAAACTCAAAATAGTTTGTATTCAATTTAACATCTATATTATCATGTGTAAGAATATTTTCGATGAACTTTGTATATCCTTTTTCAGGTAAGACTTGATATTTATCATCAAAATATCTAATATCAAAATTATTTCTAATTGGTATTCTTGCAAGAACAGATGGATCTAGTTCTTCTGGATATTTATTCCATTGCTTAAATGTATAATTTTTAAATATTTTTTCATATAATATTTCTCCAACTCTTGATTTTCCCATTTTCTCAGAATTATCTATATTATCATATTGAATTTGATTCTTCTTTAACCATTCATTCATTTCTTCAGTTGAACTTATATTTTCATTACATAATTCATTAACTGTTGTTATATTAACAGGAATATTAATAAGTTTATTATCAACATTTCCAAAAACTTTATGATCATGTCTTATCCATTTACTAAATCTATTTATATATTCCCAAACTCTCTCATTATTTGTATGAAATAAATGTGCACCATACTTATTCATTAATATATTTGTATCTTTATCAATGTAATCATATACATTTCCACCAATATGATCTCTTTTATCAATAATTAAAACTTTTTTACCTAAATCATTTGCAAATCTTTCAGCAATTACAATTCCAGATAATCCACATCCAATAACTAAAATATCATATTTTTTCATATAAGTATAAATATTAATATTTTTTTATAATATTAACATATATGGAGTTAAAAGAAGACGAAATAATATGTATAATTTGTCTTGTAAATTTACAAAATAATGATCCCCCCTTTAAATATAACGGAATGTGTCAATGTACACCATATATTCATACAATATGTTTAAATAAATGGTTTGAGAAAAGAGATAATATATGTCCAATTTGTCACGGACCTTATAGAGTGTATGAAGAAATTAATGTTGAACCAAATATATTTAATAGACGTTTACCATATGAAAATAGTAAATGTAATAAAATATTAATTGCTATTTCATTTTTTTATTTAACTTGGATTATTTTAACTGGTGTTCACATAACATATAATATTTAATTAACGAATACGTAAATCATTATATGCAAGACAATTTACACCATCGTATTTACAGTTATTATCTGGTTGATCATATGTCATTCCAATATATTTTAAAAAATCGCCGTACTTATTTGGTATAGTTGTAACATTATTTGTTTTATAATATTGTTGTGATGTTTTTTTCTCAAAAACATCATTGATATTTCTATTTAAATTATGATAATATTTATCTAATACTTCTCTTTCTGTAGCATCACATGCTTCTAATTTATCTGCTTCAAATAATGGATTCATAAATGGATTGTCATTTGTAGGCTTTCTACATTTCTTTTTCTCCTCAAAATATTCTTTTTTATAAAATGTTTTTATAAATATTATTGCTCCAATTAATGATAAAGGAACAATTCCAAATTTTGAACCAATTATAATAAATATTATTAATGTATATATTAAGAACATAATTGTCTTATTTAATTTTACATCAATACTATCATCATTATTAAAAATAAAATTATTATAGTATTTTTTAGTAAAATCTATTATATCAAATATTTCATTCATATAATAAATTATAAAATTTATTTGGATTTTAATCCATTCCATTTCCATCTTCTCCACCCAACTTTTGATTCTTTAAATACTCTTCTAATTCTTTTATTTGTTCATCTGTTAAAGGTTTCATATTCTTTTTATCTTCAACGTCTTTAGACGCTTTATCTAACATTTCAGCACCTTGTTTTTCAATTATTGATGACATCATTTCTTCAAATTTACCACCTAATCCTTCTTTACCTCCCTCTCCCATTCCACTTAATACACCTTTTAATGATTCACCTATTCCTCCAGCACCTCCCATACCTGATAACATACTTTCATCAATATTTAAGTTTGATTTACTTAATAATTCTTTCATATCTGGTAATTTAAGATTGTCAAATTTAGATGTATCTATATTCTTTGTAATTTCTTCTGGATTACTTAAAATTCCAGGAACAGCACTTAAAAATGAACCAAAATCAAATTCTCCTGATTCAAATCTCTTTGAATAATCCTTGGCAAGTGATTGTAAGTTATCCATTAATGCTTGTCCAGGATCTGTTGAACCACTAATATCTCCAATATTGTTTGTTAATTGGGATATCATATCAGATAACATATTATTTGCTTTTGATGTTGCTTCAGGTGTTGCTTGTGATTTTAGTTTTTCAAACATTCCATTAACATCCATCTTTTTAATATCCTCTTGTAAATTATCAACTAATTTTCCTAAACTTCCACCTTCCATTGTTTTGGTAAGATTTCCAAATAGTGCTTCATCTCGCTCCTTTGCATTTTCTTCAATTGATAAATATAAAAGAGTAACATTATCCCAAATCTTTTCAACTACTTCTTCTCTTTCTTCTGCCTTTAAAACAGCATATAAATTAATCTTGGGTAAAATTTCACTTCCCTTATTTGTCTTATAGAATAATAACTTATTTCTCTTTAATAGATATCCATTTGATTTTTCATTTGTTTTTATTTCTACATAAAAACGTCTTATTCTATCATCTCTTTTTGATTCATCAACAGTACATTTTGTGTCATTGCAACTATTATAATATTTAACTAGATTGTTAAATATATCAATAGTTTGATCTGTAATAACAATGTCTTCAAGTTTTGTGCTCATATATTAAGAGTATATATTTATGCTTTTAAATTAACTTTCTATAAACATTTTTCAAAATATTTTGATCCCAATTGACATAGAATATCTAAGCTATCAAATAGTTTATCTTTTTGTTTTTTAGATAATTGTTCAAATAATTTTTTAAATTTAAATATTTTTGTAATAGAATTTGAATCATCATATTTTTTAAAAGATTTTTCATCTAAAAAGAAATCAATATCCTTCTTTTTTATTTTATCATAAAATTCTAAAACATAAATATTGAATTGATCAATAATTAATGATTGATTTGCTTTAATTACATCATTATATACGTTTGAAAAGTATAAAATATCTTCATCTTTAACCATTGTATTTAAATTAGTGATTAATGCATATAAATATTGATTAAAAATCATTGCAACATCCATTTTACCCAAACTATCTAGTTCTGAAATGTCTAAATCTTCCATTATAAAATAAATTATAAATATTTTTTTATATATAACTTTATATAAGTTTGTTATGTATAAACAAAAATATATGAAATATAAAACTAAATATTTATTTGGTGGTAATTCTAATAAGATTGTTCCAGTTATGAACGATTTAGATATGTCACATCCTGTTACACCACCATATAATACTGGAAAATTAAAAGTTGATCATCTTCATACTCTACACTATGAACAAAATGGAAATCCAAATGGAAAGCCAATTGTATTCTTACATGGAGGTCCTGGAGGTGGTATAAGCAAGAACTATAGTTCATTATTTGATAAGTCTATATATCGTATAATTGCATTTGATCAAAGAGGATGTGGTAATTCAACACCATATGCGGCTCTTGAAAATAATAGAACTGAATATTTAATAGATGATATTGAAAAAATAAGAGAACATTTGGGAATTGAAAGATGGTTTGTTGTTGGTGGTTCATGGGGATCAACACTTGCTTTATTATATGCAATTAAATATCCTTTTAGAGTATTAGGAATTAATATTAGTGGTGTTTGTTTATTTAGACAACGTGATGTTGATTGGTTATATAGACGTGGAGGAGTTTCAAATATTCATCCAGAAGAGTTTGATGATTTTGAATCTATTTTATCAGAAAATGAAAAAAAAGATACAGTAAAGAGTTATTTTGCTAGATTAACATCTCCAGATAAAAAAATACAAATGGAAGCATGTTATCATTGGGCAAAATTAGAATTAAGAATTATGTCACCATTTGATCCGACACAATATGATGCTGAATTAAAACCTTATAATTTAGAAAATATATTACCCTGTGCAATATTTGAATGTTATTATTCTTTACATAAAGCATTTTTAACTACTGATAATTATATTTTAGATAATATTAATAGAATAAAAGATATACCTATGATTATAACACAAACACGTTTTGATGTAGTTTGTCCAGTAGATTCTGCATATCAAATTAAAAAAGTATTACCAAAAACTGATTTAAGAATATTACCTATTGGAGGACATTCTACCCGTGATATGGCAACAAAAAATTTTGAAATTACTGCATTAAATGATTTACATAGTTTATCTACCTCTACCTCTACTTCTTAGTAATAATTGCATTTGTCTATTTCTCTCTAATACCATATCTTTCATTTCTTGATTTGTATCTGATTCTTTTAATTTTTGTTCATTATTGTAGTCTGTTTTAATATCGATTTTTTGTGAATCATCAATATTATTAACACTTGTTTGGGCTTTATCTACATTTTTTCCTTCTTCTATAAATGTATATTCATCAGTTATTTTATTAAATTCAGAATTCATTCCTTTTTGATCTAATTCATTTACAATCTGTTTCATTTGAACTATTTTTTTTGTAATATTATTTGTTTGTTGATTATAAAACTTAATATTTTCTAAATATGCTATAGCATTTTCACATTCAATTGGTTTAACAACATTTTTAACAATCAAAAATGGTATATCATATTTTTTTAAATCTTCAGGTAATTTAATTGTTTCAACATCTACAATTTTATAGTTATCATCAACCATTGATTTTAATTTATTTGATAGCTGACAATTTTGTTTAACAAAAAGTAAATTTTTTCTTTCCATAATAAAATTTATATATTTAAATATTATAATGAACGTCATTGAAAAATATTTAGAAGTTTATAAACAATGTATAATATTATTAAGTGGTTTTGAAAAATTACATCTCAGTGAATATGCTAAGAAACTCGCGAAAGAATTTAATTTTACTTTAATAGAATTTAAATATCCAGAATTTGATGACTTAAATCAAGAAATTGAAAAATTATTAAAAGAAAAAACTCCAAAAGGAATTATTGTATATGGTTTAAGTTTTCCAACATCTCAATTAAAATTTAAAACATCATATCATATTGCCATTAGTGGAAATAGATCATTAATAAACGATGATGATGAATTTAAAATATATCAAGAATATTTAGATAAAAGTTTTATTAATAAGTTTAAAAATATGAAAGATTTAGAATTTCACGATGATGTATATGATGATATATTTTTATTATGTATAACAATGATTATGAAACGTGTTTATGGAGATAAATATGATGAAATGATGAAAAAATATGCTGAAATGGAAGTTAATGCAGAAAAAGAACAAAAACCAACTCCTATAAGTGATGATGAAGAAGATACAAAAATTGTAGAAGCAGAAGAAACAAATTATAAAAAGAAAAAAGGAAAGAAGACTAAAATGTCAAAAATGAAAGGTGGTAATATTGTAACTGGGGTTAGAACTTTGAAATATAAGTTATAACTACTCTGCTCACACTAATTTTTTTAATTAGATTTTATAAATAAAAATCCAAATAAAAATTGATTTTATAATTCATTTAAATAAATATCAATAATAAATATATAAAATGGATATCAAACTAAAAATAAATAAATATCAAAAGTCGACTAATAACTTTCACGATAATGAGTTAAGTCTTCAAATATCCGGAAAAGACAATAATTATGTTTTAGTTAATACATTAAGACGTTTAGTTATGTCATCAGTGCCAATATATGCATTTCATGAAAATAACATAACAATTGATACAAACACATCTATATTTAACAATGATATGTTAAAAGACCGTTTTAGAAATATTCCAATTTTTAATATTGAAAATCCTGATTCAACAGTTGATTCATATGATGAATTAGAAGTTAAAAAAGAAGGAATTGTTGATAAAATAAATGGATTAACAATGTATATTAATATTAAAAATAATAAAGATACTGTTATGAATGTGACAACCGATGATGTTATATTTTATTACAAAGGAAAACAAATTAATTCACCATATAAAAAGTCACTTCTTTTAGTTAAATTAAAGAAAGGTCAAGAATTAAAAGGAACATGTATAGCAACATTAAATATTGGGAAAAATGATGGTATTTATTATTCAGGTATGGCATATCATTATCAAGATGATACAGATCCTAAGAATTTTGAACTTGTCATAAATAGTAATCGTCAGTTAGATGAAATTGAATTATTAAAACGTGGATGTAAAATTTTAATAACAAAGAGTCATAAATTAGAAAAACTTATTATTTCGAATCTTGAAAAGGAAGAGAATGATGATGTTTTAAATAAAGGTTTATTAAAAATTCAAGACGAAAATGCTACATTTGGTAATTTGATATCATATTATTTACAAGATCAAAAGAATATTGAGTTTGCAGGATATCATATTCCCTTTTTATATCTAAATGAAATTATAATTAGATATAGAACAGATGGAAAAAATATAATAGATGTTTTAAAGAAAACATTTAATGAAATTAGAGATATTTTTAGTCATATAAATAAACAATTAGAGAAACTATAAAAACTATACACTATTAGGTGTTTTAACATCATTTTTTTTATTACATTGAGGAGAAAAGAATTTTATTTCAGATGCTTTTAAACGTGGTGACATATATATTAATTTTTTTATTAAGATTATTTCAATATTTCCAAAACTAATATTTCGTTTTCTTAATTCAAATGATAATCTTTTATGAATTATATAATCTGGTGTTAATGCGCCATATTTTGATTTAATCTGTCTTAACATTTTTTTATTTCCACAAAAACAGTTATTGGGACATTTAATATATTGTTTACAAATACAATCATATTCACAATTACATATAGGTATTCGAATTGAAAGACGTTCGGGTTTAGTATCCATTTCAGTTGGATTAATACTATTATTCATTTATAATTGTATTTATTTTTTTTTCAATTTTATTTCATTATAAATATTAAAAATTAATATATAACATGTCAAAAGTTTGTTTTATTACAGCAATCTATGGGAATTATGAATTATCATGTAAAAAATTTAAAGAACAATTAGTTCCAACAGATTTTGTTTGTTTTACGGATAATTCTAATATTACAAATAATGGATGGATCATTGATACTATTCCATATCATTTTAATAATAAATCTCAATTAGATAATAAATCATTTATTAATTCATTTGAAAATAATATTCATATTTTTAATATTTGTAAATATTACAAACAAGCATTTCAAAATATTCCAAGATTAAAAGAATATGATGTTATAATTTGGTTGGATGGAACTATTGAAATTACTAATGAAAATACATCAAAATGGATATTAGATAATATTTACAAACATAAAATAATTGGATGGGAACATAATCATGAATATATTTCTCAGCATAGACATGGTATTTTATTAAATGAAGTCAATGCATCACAGTTCTTTAGATACACGTCAACATTCTGGAATAATCAACCCCAACCTTATCAAGATGTACTAAATCAATATTCTGATTATGTAGATGATGGATATGATGAAAATTATTTTAGGAGTATTGTACCTAAACATAATAGTCCTAACTTCGGTATATGGTTAACATGTTTTGTTGCATTTTTGAATAAAGATGTAGAAGTTACTAATTTTTTAAATATGTGGTATTTACAAACATTAAAATATACTACCCAAGATCAAATTGGATTTCCATATGTAGTTCAAAAAACTAATTTAATTCCTTATACATTGCCAAATAATAACATAACTGGTAATTCATGGTTGAAAACAGACTTTTATATTAAACATCCACATAATTTATAGATATTAAATATATTTATAAATTAATATTTTATTCAGATTCAGATCCCGAATCGAGCATATCTGATTCATTTTCAGATTCCTCTTCAGATTCTAGTTCTGATTCATATTCAGATTCTAGGACTGCTTCCTTAATTACTTGAGCAAGTTCCTTTAATTCTGAATCCATTTTAGAGTTCTCTTCTTTTTGGTGCTCCTCTTCGAGAGCATCGATAATATCTTCCTCATCTGACGTATCCGAATTAGTTTCGAATGCTTCAGCTTCACTTTCTTCATGATTAATTAATGATTCAATAAATTCTCTTTCGAGTTCCGCCTCCGAAGGTTGTGCCATTTGAAAGTTAGTAGATTCAACGAGAGCCATCTTATATGCTATTAATTATATTAAAAACGCAATAAGTTCAAATATCAATTTTTTTTACCTATATAATATATGGATATCATATTACTGTCTATTCTATTTCCTTTTAGACTTACTATTTTTGCCTCAATCCACTTATTATCATTATGTGTACCAAAGTGGTTTATACAACAATATAGTACAGAAATTAATTGTATACTTTTATTAATGTTAGGTTTAAAATTAAACCAAACACTAGATTATAGAAAACAACTTGTAAATCCACAAATAATAGTCTTTCAACATAGATCATATGCGGATGCATATATTATGAATTATATCAATGGTCCAACAAGTTTTGTATATCGTGAAGTATTAAATTCAAATATATTTGTTAAATATTTTATAGAAAAATTTGGTGGTGTATCTGTATCTAATTTTAAAGCAGGACAAGCAAAAGAAATATTTGAATTTTTGCAAGATCCAAATAAAAGATTAGCAATTGCACCAGAAGATATATCAGATATACCAAATCGTGTTTTAACAAATAATAAATTAGGTATTTTTAGAACTGGGGCATTTGTTCCTCTTCTTCCAGTTCAACCAATATTAATTAATTTTTACGACAATAATGCTATCTGGAGAAATTATCAAGATAATTCAGTTCCAGAAACAATGTTATATTGGATTTTTAGAAGATTATTTTCATATGTTTCTTATTTTGATATTTATTTATTAGAAGAATGTTATCCATCTATACAACATACTCCACAAATGTATAGAGAACACGTTCGAAATAATATGTTATATTATGTCGAAAATTTTTAATATTTAAATCTTAATATTTAAATTTTTATAAATTACTCACAAACTCCTTCAAAATCGCATTATCATTATACTTGGGATTCATCTTCTTAAATAATGGAGCATTAGACGCTTTCATCATTTCATATTCCTTTAAACATCTTATTATATCATTACTATTGATATAATATTTTAATAGTTTCTTAACATCATCCAATTCTAACTTCTTCTTTTTACTCAAGACAAGACCCTTCATCTTGAAAAGCATGCTATGTAATGTGTGGTTTTTATCATCAAATAATACCTTAAAATCATCTACATTTCTTTGAGTTAATTTTTGTCCATCAAACATTGTAAAATAATAATACAAATTTAATAGACTCATTGATAAATATGTAAATACCCCATACATCATTCCCTTCGTGTCAAATACAGAAGTTCTATACTTGAGATTCTCAGGGAATTGCTTGAAATGTTCATCCAAATTATTTCTCTTATATAATTCAACTAACATACATTCATATGATGAAGCATATGGTGCTGCCTTTTCAAGACCAGTATAGAAATCAGTATGGTAGACATAGAATTGTCCATTGTCATTATATAAATATCCCATCATGTGACTGTTTGCAATATTTTCTTTTACTTGCTCAAATGTATATACATCTTTATTTCCATTATATTCATCAATCATTGAATCAACAAGATTTAAATCAGCATCTCTCACAAATAATAGAAATAGTTTTTTATATTCACTTCCAAACTTCTCAGTATAATCAACGAAAATCTTATTTTCATGATGAACCAATACAAAATAGTATGACTTATCTTTTTGTAATTTGGATTCAAATACACTTACATCTCCAACAGTTTCTAAAAACATGTCATAGTGAGACTTTTCACTTACTTTGCCATTGTATGACCAATAAGAATCTTTTGAATCAACACACTTTCTCGTAGAATAATTCCACTTGTCATTTGAAAAATATACTGAAAGAAGGGTTCCCTCATAACATTCAACAAATTGTTTATCAGTTAATTCTTCCATCTTAGAAGAATTATTATAGTCAATGATTGGATGAGTATATGCAACAATTTTATATGATTCATCTGTTAAATTTAAAACGATTGATCTTGAATTATTAAAAAGATCATCCTTTGTTGGATTCTTTACAAAGTCATTATATACTAACATGGTCTTGTCTTTTAATTTGAAAGAAATTTTATTAGAATTCTTAAGATTATAATCATAGATTACTTTCTTGATTGTATTAAAATCTCCATTATATGTCTTTACAACCTGTTCTAAATGTTTCGAAATTTGAAGTGCCATAATATATCTATATTATTACATCTTTAAATAGATTAATTGAATATCAATTTTTTCTTTGATTTTCCCTCGATTTTTTTATAATAATTATATTATAAATTACTATATGAGTTATATAAATAAAATAGATCTATTGATTTACAATAGTATAAATGAAATATATAATGATATAAAAGATGAAAAATTTAAAAAGTTAGATTCATTTGGTAAAGAACCAGAATATGAAAAAATAATTCATAAATATATAAAAAATAATAAGTCAAAAAATGAATTGAAAGATGTATTAAAAGATAAAACTCAAATACAACAAATATCTAATATAATCGATAAATATATTATAATATATTGTTTATTATTCTTTGGTATTGAATTATCTAAATTAAAGAATGTTGAAAATGTAGAAGATGTATTTGTTAAAAATATAATTAAAATGTCAACAACTGTTAAAGAATTAACATCTGAAATTAATGCAAATATAATTGATTCATTTAAATTTTACAATAATTTATTATTAGTTATTGATAAAAATATCACATCTGATACAAGTGATGAATTAAAAGCAGTTGTTGAATTTAAAAATAGTATTGATGGAGAATCATTAACACAAAATTTTAGCAATTCTAATAAAGATAGAAGTCATAATGCTATTTTGTTAATTATATTTAAACAGATTTATTTAAAAAATGATAAAAATGATATATTAAAGATATTTGAAAAGAACAATATTAAAAAGTCTGAATACAAATATATTACAATTGTAGATTCAAAATTTGAATTTATTGATTATTCTACAATTGAAAGTTTAGTAAATATTAAAGATGATTCTGGAGGTGTTACAAAGGGATTATATAATTTATTATTAGATTATGATAATCTTGATTTATATTATATTGGATCTGATAAAAAAATAAATGAATTATTAAACAAGCAAATACTTGTACCAATTACAGATGAATTTTTAAGATATCACAAAGATAGTGAAAAATATGAAAAAACAGAAGTAGACGAACCACAAAATTTTAAAGCTTCATCTAAAAAAGATGAAACAAAATTAAAATATATTATAAATAAAATAAATACATTAACAGATTATTATTCGCCAAAAACAGTTAAAGATTCTAAGGATATTGAAAAATTATTTTATCAACCAATGATGAATCGTAAAGTTGTTTTGTATAATGATACTGAAGAAATATCAATTATAAATAAATTCATTAATATTGGAAAAATAAATATTGAAAATAATGAGTTATTTAGTGATCTAAGAGAATATAGAAGTTATCCATATGAAAATTTTAAAAACTTCAAAAGTATCGGATTTCAATTAAAAGCAGCACAAAATGTAGACGCATTAAGATATTCCAATATTGAATTTTTAGATAATAAAAATATACTTGGTTCAATTAATCGTCCACTTGAATTTAGATCATTATGTAAAGGAATGATTGTAAATGTTGTAGGAGTTGCATTACCAGTATCATTATTTAATAATGATGAAAAAATAAGATGTTTAAGTTTAAAGAATTTAACAAATGTTCGTGAATATTATGAAAATGGATTTGAGGGGACAATTGATTTATTAAGAGATAGTATTCTTGATACATTAAATAAAGATGAATTAATATATTGGATTTTTGATATGGAAAAAGATAAATTAATATCAGACAAATACAGTAATGTAAATCAAACTAATTATGAATCATATCTTAAAACACTATTAGATAATATATATAATAAAGTTTCTATAATGACATATGAGCTCTTAACAAATATCATAAATGAAAGTAATGAAAATGTATTTTATTTAAAAAAAATTATTCAATCAATACAAGAAAAATTCTTATACTTGAATGTTCGTGAAGAATATTATGCAAAGATTCAAAAATTATTATATTATATTAAATTACCTCAAGTTAAAGAAGAATATGATAAAAATGAAGATTTTATTCCAGGAGTTAATTCCCCATTAATTAAAATACCAACAATTGTAAAATCTAAAGAAAAAGATATTTTAGTTGAAGTTAGTGAAGAAGAAAAAACATCACTTGAGGATGAATTATTACAAAATGCAACATGTCAACACACTATAACATTTAATAAAATTATGATGTATAGAAATAAAGATCCAAGTGCATTTAGTCAAGCATTATATGAATTTATTAAAAAATATAGACAGGTAAATGTTGAAGGTGAATTTTTATGTAAAAGTTGTTCTCAATTATTGGATATTAAAAAATTCGTTACAGATACATTTCAAGGTAGTGCAATAACATTAAATTTATCTTTTATGCAACCATTAGAAGAATTATCTAAATATGAGAAATTTAATAAATCAATTAAACAGATAGATAAAATTATTGAAAGAGTTGCATATGTAATGAACATGAATACATATGTAGGAAATATCCCAGTTGTAAGAATTAAAAGACAAGAAGTAACAAAAGTTACAATTGATTTAATTGAAACAACAAATGAATTATTGAGAACTAATGATCCTCTTGTTAGAAAACAACGTTTACAAAATGCTGAATCATTATATGGTATCAATAAACAATTTACAAATTACTTTTTATTCAAATTAGATAATGAAATTTTTGTTTATACAAGTCAAGAAACAGATAAATTCAAAAAATACAAATATAATAACATATTATCCTACATTATCTTACTAATGATATTAGACATTACAAACAACCAAATATTCTTCTTAAATTTTGATAAAAACTACAACTACGTATTGTTTAATAAATATGGATTTTCGTTATTTAATAACTTAAAAATACGTATTAATGATTCAAATGATATTGATGATATTAAAAAATATAAGATGTTATGTTATTTAATTTATTATATTGCAGGTATGATGATTAAATTTAATATATGGTATTTTGATGTACAAACAAAAGAGGATAAAGGATTTCCAAGAATTGGATTAGATATTATAATAAATACTGTTATCCATTTATTGAATACAATTACAGAAACATATACAAACAATAAAAACAATTATTTATTTGATACTATTTCAACACGTTTCTTTATAAAATTAAATACTCAATTAAATGATAAAGATTCAAAAGAAATTTTAGATAAGATCGAATTAATGATGTCTGATAGAATTGATATAACAAATAATAAGATTAGAATACGCGCTGGAACACAACACGCAACTCATTTATTAGATGGAATTATTCAATCTGTTATTATGAAGCATCCAAATTATGTATTATTAACATATTTACAATCGTATAAAGAACCAAATACATTACCAATGATGACTACTGATGAATTAAAAGAATTTAAAAAAATGTATGAAAATTTACAAAAGAAACATATATTAACAAAATTTAATGAAGATGGTTCTAAGAGAACTCTTGTATTAAAGGATGAAGAATTAAATAAATTTACTGATAAAGAATATGAAAAGTTAGTAGAATTATTAAGAAAGAGAAGAAATGACTCATTGCATAAATTTATTAGATTAGAAAAAATGAGAAATGAAAAGAGTAATAGAAAAATTACAAAGGAAGTTAAATTTGTTGATAAAATGAAATTAAACTACAAGAAATATTACGATAATACATATGATACACTCATAACCGCATTTATTAATAAATGTGAAAATATAATCGGTCCAAATATTAATATCAATAATGCTAATATATATTTAAAAGAAAATACATACATCATAGATCATAATCATCTTGGACAATCTGCTGAAACAAAAGTAATTAAAGATGGAAAATTTAAACCAGCACATGAATTTTTTAAACAAGATGTTCTCATTCTTGCACGTGATAATATTGATATTTTTTATAATGTAATCGAAAATAACTTATTAGGTTATAAAGAAAAAAATAAAAATTATGTTGAAGTTCGTGGAACAGGTAAATTTGTCAAAGTTAATTATTCTGTTGAGAATAAATTAAAATACTTGGGTTTTGATGGAAAATATATTCGTGTTAAAGATTATCAAAAAGATGATATATATTCTAAGGAAAAAAATTCAATGAAAGATATTATTGATGAAATAATGAGAAATAGAATAAATGCTCTTAAGAGATTTATGGAATTTTCACAAAAAATATTATATCAAATTAAGAATAAATTTAAGGTTCAATTAGTTGAAAAAGGATTAACTGATTTTGAAAAAATTAAACAAAAATATTTTATTAAAGATAAAATAGATAAATCAAAATTAGAAATAAGTGGAGATGCTGAAATAGTCTTAAATTTTCAATCTAAGTTTAAATATATTAATACTACAAAAGAAAACAATAAAAAGATATTAGTTAATTGGAAATTATTGAATGATTCTACTCAACATGATATTAAAAAGACTTATATCACAAAAGATAAATATATTGATGCAAGTTATTTAATATCATTGGGAGATAATGATCATTTAATTATGTTTTATACATTATCCGAAATATCGTACTTGATTGATTTAAATGATGATAGTTATACAAAATCTAATTTAGTCTTTTTATTTGCGAATATAATTGATTACTGTTATAAATTTTTTAATAAACAATTAGATCATGTTGAATTTAGAAAATTTAAGTATATGATTGATTCAGATGCTGAAATAATTTCATATGATCAATCAGGAACTTTACAATTTAATCAGACAGAAGAAGATATTAAGAAAGAAAAAGAATTAAATGAAGAGGATAGAGAAAGAGAGGAAGCACTTGATTTAGATCAAGATGAAAAAGATGAAGAATTAGATGATCCTGATACTGATGATGAATTTACTAAAATGGAAGTTAGAGGAGATCAATAAATTAAATATAATTAAATTTATTATAATAATATATATTATAATGAATTTGTATTTACAGTTATTTATCATTTTTATGATAACATATTATTTATTTTACTACAGAGAAAAGAAAACAGTTGAACATTTAACATATAAATTTGCTAGTGGTACAGGAAGTGGGGGTGGATATAATCCAGATTATACAAGTAGAATAAATGGATATGATTTAAATGATTTAAGTTTAGAAAGACCTAAACATTATAATAGTCTTGATTTTGGATATAATATGGATACTAAGAAAATAAAATATTTAAAAGGTATTAATGATTCATTAAATAAAATAAGATTATTAGTTAATAAAAATAGAGAAACTACATATAATATCCAAAATAGAAATCCAGTTGCAATTGAAGGAGATCCAAAACCATTCATGTTTGTTGCTAAATATTTAACAGATAAGATGAATCAATTAAGTGCAAATTTATATGATGTTAAATTTGTAGATTTTAATGAAATAATTGGTGAAGAAATTGATGAACAATACAAAGTTTATTTAACAATGAATTTTAGTGTAAAACTTCGTAAAGAAAGTCATTCTGATAAAAATTCTGTATATAATTTTTCAGTTAAATCAGAAGCAGTAATTAATAAAGCAAACCCATTATATGGTAAAGTCGGTACAGTTTTCTTTAAAACATTATTTGTAGATGATAGATTAGTAGATGAATATTTACCATCCAATTTATATTTTAAATAAAAGTAATTTAAATTTCTAAATTTTTTATATACTATAAAAATATAGTTAATGTCCTTTGTAATAAATGATAAAATGAAATCAACACTAATAATATATGCAATAATAATAGCGATAATTTTAATTCAAAAACCCAAAATATTATTTAATGATAATATGGAATTAAAAATTTTAGTTTTATCTAAAGATAAAAGTGTTTCAGTACCTTTATTATATGTTGTCGTCTTATTAGGTGCTGCTTTTGCCTATTATATTCCAAGATACCAATAAACTAATTATTTAACTATTCTCATTTTTTCAAAAAATGGATCAATTTTAATTATTTCATCAGGTGTAGTATATTCTTTATCCATTAATATTCTACCTCTTTCACTGACAAATTCACCTTCTGAATATTTTTCAGGAACAACTCTTCTAACAAAATCTTTTACTTTTTGTGGTATTTCAGGCGCTGTCCAAAAATGATCAAAAAATCCTTTCTTAGTTAATGTATTAAAAAAATAATGAATATCATAATAACGATTCATTTGTGATTTAATATTTATTTTTGTTGTCCAATCAGCATCAACCTTTGCATTATCAACTATTCCAGGAATACATGCAAAATCAAAATCCCAGAGTTTTATTTGAATACCTATATTTGGAACCATATATTCCATTCCATTAACTTTATATCTATATTTTGTTTCACTTGATTTATTATCTGATATATGTAATAATATGTTATTTGCTTTCATATCATTATGTCTAAATGATGGATACTTTTTATGTATAACCGCTAAACTACTCAATATTTGAAAAAACATTACTCTCCATTCCTTTAATGATATTGTTTTATAATTTGCTCTAATATAATCTAATAAATCACCACCGTTTGCCCATTCTGAAATTAAAACAGAAATTTTATCATAATAATCACCATGTTTATATTTTTTCATGAATTCTTCAAATTTTTTATTTCCCTTCGCATTATCCTTTATTAAATTAATAAATGGTTTGATTTCTGTATTAAATGTAGCAATTGGTAATACGATGTGTGGTGTTTGTTGATTACATACAAAATAACTTAAAGTTCTAAGCATCATTAATTCCGCATTTTCAGGACGTTCCATATCATTCATATCTCCATAATTTTCTCTTCTAGGATATGCAACGATTTTAACAGCATAATTTAAAATTCTATTTGGATCACTTGGATCTAAAAAAGATGTTCCTTTGAAAGTATGACCAGTTGTTCCCGATTTAATATATTCTAATTTACCACCAATTTCATTAATAATTTTATTAAAATCTAAAACTTTTTTATAAATAACTTTTCGAATATCATATTCATCTCTTGACTGTTCGATATATTCAGTATTACAATTCTCAAAATCTATCATGACAATTGGTTCTAATTGTTTACCCTTTAGAAGATTTCTAATAAAGGATATACGACTTGAAATATGATCATTATTAACACTTTTTATTATTTGATTCGTATTATCAGACATTCACTATATATCTAAATTATTTTATTAATTTTAAATAATTAACATATTATTTAAAATTTATATAACTCTAATTTTCTTTTTAAAATATTCTATATCATCGATATCAAATAATTCTATCTTTTTAATTTTACCATTATCTGCAATCTCTACAAATGACCAACAGCATTTCCAGGTCATTGAATATTTTTTAATCATCGTTTGAAGGGCTTCTTCGATTCTAGATAAACTTACTTTGTATTCAGTTTGTAATTTTTTAACATATTCTTTATATTGACTTGAATTTAATAAATTAAAAATAATTATTTTGTTTCTTTTCTTTAATAATTGTTTCATTTTTGGGACAGTTTCATTATTTCCAGTATAATTATGGAATAAATCATCTATATCTTTTTCAAGGATAAGTGATTTTGTATTAAGATCATTAATTTTGGTATATAATTTATTTAATTCAGAAAACGTCTCTTCATCATCTTTTAAATTTACTAATATTTTATCTACCTTACTTAAATAATTTTTATATTGAGAAGTCAAATGTTTGAACTTTTCGGTCTTCTTTTTTTCCATATATTAGTTTATATTTTTTTTATATAAAAATATCCTTATAAAAATATTAATGATATATACAAACATTGTAAATCAACATATTACACCTCCAACACCAAAGAATTTCTGTATAGTCGTATTATTTTATGATGATCAATTAGAATCTTATATACGCAATATGAATACATCTGATAATACAATAGCTTTTGTAGCATTTACACCATATGGCGTTCAGAAAATTAATTGGACATTAAGTGTAATTGCTCGTGATTATTATGATAGAGTTGATAAATTAAAAAAATTAGAAGATTATAAAAAATCAATTGAATCATATTTAGTTGATTTAGCTATAAAAACATTTAAAGATAATTTTCCTACATTTAAATATGATATAAAATAAATTCACATATCATTACGATATATTTTCATTGTCTTATTACGTTTTTCATCTCCAGGATCTAACTTAACTGTTTTCAAAATACTTAAAATATGATCCAATGGAACCATATCAATCTTTGGAATTGCTTGCCATAATTTTGTCTTGTATAACATATCTTGCTCAAATACATATGGTGCATGTTTCTTTATTATTGCATCATTATTCATTTTATATTTTAATACTGGTGGTAGCAAATATGCTAGTTGTCTCGGTAATACTAACATTAATTGTTCAAATGGTTTAATTGAATTGTAATTATTATTAAGAGGCTTTATAAATATTTTATTAAATTCATCATCAGATATTTCAGACAAATATTCTGAAATATCTGACATAAATAGACCATAGTGATGCGGGAAACACCAGTTCCAATCAATACAATCTTTGAAATAATAGTTGTTGATCCAATATAATCCATATAAATATTCTTTACACATTTTTTTAATTTCTTCTTTTTCTTCTAATTTGATATTATAATAATGATCATAATATCTTTCTTTATCTTTATCATCAACACCTAGTTTAACTGGATCATTAATTTTAAAACTTAGATTATCTAACTTAAAAAGTTCAATATCACAATTTGAAAGATCTGGTGGGATATTTGGATAAAATCTTTTGAATTTAGCAGTTTGAGTTAACATATCTCTTTCATGGAGACTTAATTCAGCACATAATTCTTTAAAGAAATCAAAGTCAATAGTACAATTATCTCTTACGATAAATGTAAGACCTTTCTTTTTATTAATCTTTCTAAAGACATCACCATATTTTTCAAATAGAATATCTAATCCATTATCAATTTTCTTATTTTGTGTTCTTAAACTTAATGATACGATATTTGGAACAAAATCATTACCTAATAGAAAACAAACGAAGATAAAATCATTTATAAATTTCTTAGAATTTAACTTAATAATCTGTTCCATACTTTCATCTCCTTCATCAGCAATTCTAAATATCATTTCTTGAATAATACAATCTCGTAAAATATCTATGGAAACATAATTAAATTTACCTCCAAAAGTTGTATCTGCTTCATTACCTAATTCTTGAGACTCACGAATTAAATGAATGTTTTCATTATGCGTTGCTAACGATAAGAACAATAAATCTGCATCTAATCCGTATATAACACTATTACCTTTAACATCATTATTTCTAATATATTGTAATACTTTATGTTCACCTTCTCCTGGAGTATTTGAAGAAGAAAATAAAACATTTCTTTTTTTATTTACAGTATTCTTAGTATGCAGAATATAATTTATAATTGACTTGTTTAATTTTTCCATAAAAACTGTTCCAGGTGTAATACATGCATTTGACCATAAGTTTTCTTCTTCAACATTATGTTTTCTACGTATATCATTCTTCATTTCACTATCTCTAACAGATTTAAAACGACGGATACGTTGATGCTTGATTTTTGCCATTGGTGCTACACCATCAATAGCTATGTAGATTAATTCCATTGGATTTACTAATTCAATAATTTCATTTAAATACAAAATAACTTGATTTATCATTTTAGCTTCTAAACGATCAATATTTTTTAAGTCCTTAAATTGGTTTAAAATATTAAAACATTGTGGATGAATTAGACAATTTGTGTCAATAAATAAGTTAGTTACATTATTATTTAGTTTGTTATTATTTATATTTGTTATCAAATTTGTTTTCTTGTAGTTCCTGTGTATCCATGCAAAAAAACCAGGTACGCCCATTTTATTATTTTAAAATATTAATATAGTTTTATAATTAAATTAATTAGAAAATCAATTTTTATGTTTTATTAATATATAATATGCAAAACACAGAAGCAATCGAAGAAAGAATTTCTCAAATTTTCGGAGGTAAACGTCGCAGAGCATCTAAGAAGGGATCAAAGAAGGGATCCAGAAAAGGAGGTAATGTCCCAGCAAATCTCCCTGGAAATGTTCCAGCCAACATGCCCGGAGGAAAGAGACGCCGCTCATCCAAGAAAGGATCAAAGAAGGGATCCAAGAAGGGAGGTGAAGTAGCAGTTGGTGGACGCAGACGTCGTTCATCCAAGAAAGCATCCAAGAAGGGATCCAAAAAGGGAGGTGAAGTAGCAGTTGGTGGACGCAGACGTCGCTCATCCAAGAAAGCATCCAAGAAGGGATCCAAAAAGGGAGGTGAAGTAGCAGTCGGTGGACGCAGACGTCGCTCATCCAAGAAAGGATCCAAGAAAGGATCTAAAAAGGGAGGTGAAGTAGCAGTCGGTGGACGCAGACGTCGCTCATCAAAGAAAGGATCAAAGAAAGGATCTAAAAAAGGAGGTGAAGTAGCAGTCGGTGGACGCAGACGTCGCTCATCAAAGAAAGGATCAAAGAAAGGATCTAAAAAGGGAGGTGATGTACCCGCCAATCTCCCAGGAAATGTACCCGCCAACATGCCTGGAGGACGCAGACGCCGCTCATCCAAGAAGGGATCCAAGAAGGGATCAAGAAAGGGAGGTGACGTACCTGCCAACATGCCCGGAGGAAAGAGACGCCGCTCATCTAAGAAGGCATCCAAGAAGGGATCTAAAAAGGGAGGTGAAGTACCTGCAAACCAAACAACTGGAGGACGCAGACGCCGTTCATCCAAGAAAGCATCCAAGAAGGGATCCAAGAAAGGTGGATTAAATGACAAACTCGTTCAATTCAGAAAGTTAGTTGTATTAGCTTCTAAGAAATTAGGAAAGGGAGGTCGTGATGCAATGAAGATGGCAGGAGAAGCATTAAAGAAGGCAAAAGCCAAGATGCCAAATGCATCATACGAAGAACAAGTCAATGCTGCTGAAAGCATGATCTAAATTATTTTTCTAAAATAAATTTTTAATTTATTTTGCAAAAATTATGATAATATATTAAATTCTTTACCGTCTTTAATAATTTCTAATACTGCCGGTTTTCTTCCACTATTTTTAATTCTATCAAAAACATCAAATGCTTTTGATGCTCCAAGATCAACTCTCCATACACTATCATCACATGTACTATTAATTCCTTTATTAATTTGTGGTGTGTGTCCAACAACCATACCTTTTAATCCATCTTTATCTTCACCCCATATTTTTAAAACATCAAATATATCGTCACAACGACTATCAGATTTTTTTAATCCACTTGGTAAGTGACCAAATAAACGAGTCCAAAAAGGTGATACTTGAGGTGTGTTTATAAGTGTATCAATATCTGAATTGTTATCATCAATTTTCTTTAATAACCATTTTCTAATTAAATTATTAACTTGTGATACTTTGTATTGTTTTGCTAATGCAGGAACAATACCACCATGAACAAAAATAAAACTTCCAACAACGACCGCTGATTGTCTTGTACATGCTAATTGTTTATTTAATTTTTCATTAAATGCAAATCTTCTACCTTGAATTCCATCATCAAAATATGTTCCATCGTCTTTTCTATATTTATTATTTTGGTGTTTACCTTCAAAGTCATCATTGTGGACACCTTTATAAGATACATAATTTATATTTCCTTGATAGTTCATCAATTCGTGATTACCTAATAAACTAATTACCATACCTTTCTTTTTTCTAGCAAGTTTATTTAATTCTGTAAATAGATCTAAAATTTTAATGTCGCTGTGTTCATCATCAATTGTTGCTTTTTCATCTCTAATACACATATCACCTCTTCCTCCAGTTGGTCTGCATCTATCTACTTGATCACCAACTTGAACAACGATTGTATCATCACCTATCCATTTATAATATTCTTTTGTTCCATCTTCGTACATAATTCTTAATACATTTTTTTCATCTTCTGTTTTTTCGATTACTTTGGATATCAATAAATAATTAATGGTTAAATTTAAATCACCGTGAACATCTCCAATTGCAATAATACGATCTCTTTTACCAAGGGTATCTGGAATTGATGTAAATCCTTTACAATCATCTTGAAATTCAGATGAATATATATCTCCTTTTTTACTCATATATATTAAATTATATAATTTAATTTATAAAATTCAGAAAAGACTAAAATTGCTATAATCTATAAATTTTTCTGTTCTTTGGTTTATTTTAGGGAAGATAATTTGGGGTTTTGCGTCTAAAGATGATGATGATGCTTGACTTGATTGGGGAGAAGCAGAAGTAGTAACAGTTGGTTTAACAAATTTAGTACTTTCAGATAATTGGTCACTTAATACTTTATTTTTGGATTTTTCTAATTCATATGCTTTGATTAATTCCATTACACTATTCTTTGTTACATCACCTAATGAACTTACAACTGTTGTTGCTTTTTTAGTTAATGCTTTAATCTTTGGTGTTAATTTCTTAACTTTATTTTTCTTCATTTTTAATAGTTTGGATAATTTACGTAATAATTTCTTTAATTTATTAATCTTGCGTCTATTTGGTTTTCCTCCTGTTATGTTATTGCGTAAGATAGATATTAAAAGTACATTATTTCTATGTTTATTTAATGTATTCATTGTGATAACCATTGCGGTTAACATTAAGATAGCTAAGGGTACGTTTTTAGTTGAGATATAATAAATGAATCCGATAGTTAATAATCTTGATAATGGGTGATCAAATAGATATAGGATGTTTCTAGCGAGTCTTGAAGCAGTTAAGCTTCCAAATAATAAAATTAAAATAACAAGTGTTATGAATATATATTTATTATTTATTGCTTCATTTACACTCTCGTCCAAAGTATTAAATATTTGGTTTGAAAAGTTATTTATTGGTTCCATAATATAATAATTATATAAAATTATTCAATTAAATTTAAATATTAAAAATTGATAATATCTTATATTATATTTAAAACTAAAATATTATATAAAATATGTCAGCTCACATTACAAATGATGGAACATATATTCTTAAAAAAGACTTTAAAGAATCTGAAATTGAAGACATAAAAAAAGAATTACATATTCGTCCAAAAACAACAGTTGATTATGGTGAGCCGAAAGATGAATCATTCAATATATTTTTAGATACATCAACTAAATTATATATTCCAAGATTTTATGCTTTGAATAAATTTAAGAAAAATAAGAATACTTTAAAAGCATCAAATCCATTAACATTTAGTTTTGTTGGTGATTTACGTGATTATCAAAAAGATATTATTAAAATAGTCTTTCCTATTTTGAAAGAGAAAGGTGGAGGATTACTTAGTATACCTACAGGTCGTGGAAAAACTGTTTTAGGTTTACATTTAGCAACATTATTAAAGTGTAGAACATTAATTGTTGTTCATAAAGAATTTTTGATGAATCAATGGGTAGAAAGAATAAAACAATATACTAATGCAACTATTGGAAAAATTCAACAAAAGAAAATCGATATTGATAAAGATATTGTTGTTGGTATGCTTCAATCAATTAGTATGATAGATTATGATGTTGAAATGTTTAAGAAGTTTGATCTTGTAATATTTGACGAGTGTCATCATTTAGGCAGTCAAGTATTTTCTCAAGCTTTATTGAAATTAAATAGTCCTTTTTTACTTGGATTATCTGCCACACCTAATAGAAGTGATAAGACTGAAAAAGTATTCTATCATTTCCTAGGAGAAATGATATATCAGGAGGTTGTCCCTTTGCAACATAAAGTAAAAATAGAAATTCATAACTACACAATAAAACATCGTAAATTTAGGGATGTTATTGGAAAAAATGGAAAAGCAATAACTCCAATTATTATAAATAATTTAACTGAAATTGAATTAAGAGATGATTATATTTTTAGGTTGATTCGTGATCTTAAAATGAAAGATACATCAAGAAAAATTCTTATTTTAAGTGGAAGAATTGTTCAATTACAAAGATTGGAAGAGAAATTACGAGAAATATTTATTGATGATACTGGATTTTATATTGGGGGAATGAAAGAAGCAGAATTAAAAAAATCTGAATCCAAAGATTTATTATTTGCATCATATGAAATGGTAACTGAAGGATTAGATATTCAAGCATTAGATACAATGGTACTTTTGACACCAAGAGCAAAGATGGTTCAAACAATTGGAAGAATTCTGCGTAAAAAACCTGAAGATTATGAAAATCAACCATTAGTAATTGATGTAGTTGATCAAATTCCAACATGTATTTTTCTTGGAATGGCAAGAAAAAAAGTATATACATCACGTGAATATGAAATATTTTATCATGATGTAAAAGAGAATGAAATTGTAAAATCATGGGAACATGATTATGCAAAAGTTATACCAAAATTTGTTAAAAATGATTGTGGATTTGTTGATTCCGATGAGGAAATCAAGAAGGAAGAAATCAAGAAAGAAACAAAGAAGGAAATTGAAATAGATGAAGCATTTAAACTGTTAGAAGAACCAACTGTTAAAAAAGTAAGAAAACCACGTGCTAAAAAGACAACCGATATATAAACTAAAAATAACTAAACAGACCATACATTTGTACGTCAGTTTCACTTTTGTCATTTAATGTAACAAAAGTTTTACTTAATCGAGTCATTAATTTGATTCGAACATCTTCTTTTATATCAACTATCTTGACATGACTAATTAAATTAAAAATAATATCAATATTTGAATATCCATTCTTTTTAATATTTTGATAATATTTTACACAATCATAATAATTACCTTCTATCATTGCAATAAGAATCTTATCTAATAAATCTTTTTCAATTCTATTAGTCATTAAAGATCTAAAATTTTTCTTATCTTTATCTTTTAATCCTTTATTAATAACTTCTAAATTTATTAATGCTGATCTCATATCTCCTTCTGAATTTGTGATAATTTCTTTTATGATATCATCACTTAGAGTTATTTTTTCAATTGAACAAATTTCTTTTAGACGAAACATCATGTTTTTTTCAGAAACTTTGTTGAATTTTACAATTATTGATTTACTTTGAATTGATTCTATAATTTGAGTTGAATCATTACATGTAAATGTAAAAATTGTTGTTTCATTGAATTGATCAATTAAATCACTAATAACATATTGTGCCTTTGGTGTAATATTATCTGCTTCATCAAAAATAATAAATTTCTTTATAGGTTTACCATTTCTATCCGTTACTATTTTCTTACAAAAATGAATAATCATTTTATCTACAATATCAAGACCACGATTATCCGATGCATTTAATTCTAAAACTGCTTCATTATAATACCTTCCAGTAACTTGTCTGACGAATGCAAGTAATGTACTTGTTTTTCCAACTCCTGGATTTCCCATCAAAATTAGATTTGGATATAATTTTGTAGTTATGATGCGGTTGAATTTTTCTCGGAGGATATCATCAAATAAAATATCAGATATTTTAGAAGGTCGATATTTTTCAATCCATGGTAAATCATCTTTATTCATTATATCTATATTAATAAATATTCATTTAAATAAATAAGTTGGAAAATCAATTTTTTAAATAAATTTAATAAATTTATTTAAAAAATTAGTGTGAGCAAAGTGAGAGTTCAATTTTTAATTTGATTTTATTTATAAAATCAAATTAAAAATTAGTGTGAGCAAAGTGAGAGTTCAATTTTTAATTTGATTTTATTTATAAAATCAAATTAAAAATTAGTGTGAGCAAAGTGAGAGTTCAATTTTTAATTTGATTCTATAATCTATCAGTATACTTTCTTAAAACAGGTAATTCTTCTATTATATCATCAATGTTTTCTTCAAGATATTTTTCATATTCATCTTTGTCCATTCTACTTTTAACATTAACAATATATCCAATATATTTCTCAATATCATTTAAACTAACAGATACAATTTTATCAAATAAGTATTTTAATAAATCAATATATACCAACTTATTATTTAATTTTTTCTTGAGTTGATCTAAGTTACCATCAATTAAAAATTTCTTGTATTCTGTAATGGTATCAATAACAACAGGTTTTTTAACAACTACATTTTTCTCTAAATCTTCAATCATAAATTTATATCTTGCTGATAATTTATCCTTTTGTAATTGTTCTTTTAAAAATTGATTTACATCTTCATATCCATGAATTGAATTAATCATACATAAAAATTCTATTATATCCATATTAGTTTCTGAATACTTTTCTTTAAGTGTATCAACGACATAATCCATTGTTTCATTTGATAATATATGATTTAAATGTAAATTTAAGATTGTATTAATTAATGTAACTAATTTCTTTTTTAATGTGAAGTATTCTTCTTCATTTGTAAAATATGTTACATGTAAATTATCGATTATATTAATATTTTCATTAAATTCTTTCTCTAATTTCTCAATAAAAAACATTCTAAAATTTATAAATTCTTTTGTATCATGTTTAAAATACCATAATCCAGAATCAATAATTTGTTTAACCATTAAACAATATAATTTATTATTCTCATTATCATTTAGAATTTTATATATAAAATCAGATGCTAATTTATTTAATTGTTGATCATTGGTTATATTGCTATTTAATATTTTTTCTAATATATTTGAAAATGTTTCTTCTGTTATTTTATTCAACAAACTTAATAATTTAGTATTGATATTACTATTTATTTTTTTCCATTTATTACTATTTAGATGATTATAATTTATCTTTTTACGATTTTCAATGTATTGTGTAGATTGTAAAAATGAATTATTAATAGAATCAAACATATTAGATAATTCCTCAGTTAAAATATTAACATTTACATTTTTATAATTTAATATTTCCTCAACGGAATATATATTTATCTTACTCATAATTTATTTATAATAATATTTTTTTATATTCTTTTTATATATGCTCGCAACTTTATATTCATTTTTATTTAAAACAGAAGATTATGATAGCACAAAAGGAACATTAATTGGATTATTAATCTTATTAATAGGATTATTAGCTACATTTACAATATATTCAATTGCCTTAGTTGATGAAACAACAGATAAAAATCCAGCCAAAAAACAAGATCAATTAAGAACTATTATTGTAGCTGGATTCACATTAAGTACATTAATAAGTGTATTTGTTGGTTTTTCAATAAACAGATACAATTTTTGTAAAGCAAACCCAGATATTTGTGTATTAGATTATTCTTTCTCACCATTTGCATAGGTATTCTACCAAATTTCTATAATTTCATTTTGATTATCCTTAAGTTCTTTTATAAAACTTAATGGTATATTAACTCTTTGTTGTACTGGAGAATGAGGATCTTTTAATATTCTTATATCATATTCTTGTTTAGTAATTTTATTTCTCCATATCATTGCCCATCCTTTTATAAAATAATTCATTATATCTTCTGAAAGGGCGGGTATATTTGATTCTTTCAAAAATAAAATTAACCCACTTAATGATATTCTTAATCCTCCAATATCTGCAATATTTTCACCCATTGTTAATTTTGGATTTATTTTAAATGCTTCATATTTTTTACCAATTTTTTCAGCCATTTCCATATACTTTTTTCCAGAAACATCATCCCACCAATTATTTAAATCACCATTTTTATCGAATTGTCTTCCTTGATCATCAAAACCATGAATTATTTCATGTCCAATTACACTGCCAATTGCTCCAAAATTATATGCTATTATATTAATATCTGAATTCCATTCAACACTATAAAAATAGGGAGGTCTTAACATTCCATAAGGAAATATACAAATATTTTTTGTTGGATCATAATATGCATTAATTTCATAAACATTACCATGTAAAAGTTGTTCATATTTATTAAGTAATCTTAAATTTGTATTATATAAATAATTACCAATCAATTGAATATTTTTAAGATAATTTGTTGTTAATTCAATCATGTTGTTAAAATCAACTAATTTACCTTCACCAATATAAAATTTTATATTATCTAATTTTTCAATTGCTTTTAATATTGTTTCATGATTCATCCATTTATTATTTTCTAATCTATTTCTGAATGCCTTTACAATATATTCTATCATTTTTTTTATTCTTGGTTTTGTATTTGGTTCAATTAATGAGAAATATTCTTTACTTATAATATGTCCTAATAAGCTGTTAAATATATAAATTTTCTTTTTATCGAAATTCATTTGTTTTTTAACACCTTTTGTCAATTTAACTAATTCAAATTTATAATCATATATTTTTCCAAATGAATATGATGATATATTAAATATAACACACCATACAATATAATACTTAAAATCTTTATCATTTAAAAGTTCATCTACTACTTTATAATATGATAAATCCTTATCATCTATTAAGATATCATCTCTTTTATATGTTGCAATACCATTAATAAGTTTATTTAGTATATTTACAATATTATAATTTTTAAATTTGATATCATTTATTTTAACAACATTAATAGATTCATTTGGATTTCTCATATCTGAACTTGATAATCTATGTTTTTCTAAGTTTGATTCAAACTCAAATATTTTATCAACTTGAATATCTGTAATAGGTATATACATTGATATCATATTTTTAATAATTTGTTTGTATTTTATAATAAATTCTTTATTTTGATATAATGATGAATTAGATATACATGCATTTGATTGAGATACAGTCATATACATTATATGATTAAATAAAGATGCTGACATACTCATTAACCCTCCAATTTGATTACGACATAAAAAAACTATCATATCATCATTTGAATATTTAAAAATATCATTTACAATATTTTTTAAAAATAAATTAAATTCATCATCATTATAATTATCAATTGAATCGTTAAATATTTTTAATATTCTATTCTCTTTATCATTTAAATATTTATAACTAGCTGCAGTAATTATATTAAGTATATCTTTATGATCTTTTTTTAATAAAAATTCACGGATACCATATCTTGGTTCATCATCTTTTAATTGAATTGTATTCATGAATTCTCCATTTATATCATTATAATAATCCTTCATATTATTATAATATATAAAATAAACTTAACAATTTAAATTAATTGTTTTGACTGATCCCATCTTATCTTTATATATTACACGATAATGAAGATGTTTGGGAATGATTTTATTAAATTGTACATAATATTTTTGAGGGCATTTTACATATAATTTTGCATTGCCATCTTTACCAACAAGACTTATTCCACTATTCTCATAATCACCATATGCTTTTAAATAATGTTTAATAGTTTTATCATCTTTATTACCCTTATTGGCAGCCCAATATATTACTTTATCACCGCCTTTTGCATTTATAATTACTTCAAATTCAATATCCTTTTTTTTAGATTCTGAAATATATTTATTAATAGGAACAAAAGAAGCATCTAAAAATGGAAGATATGTTTTACGCTGAAGCATAACATATACTGCGGATAAAGCAATTATTGTATAAATAAATTTTTCTATAAATTCGTGATATTCTAGTGGGAATAAATTAGAAAATAATTCTACTATATTAAATTTTTTATCAAGAGCAATTAACCCCCAATTTAATGCTCCAAGTATAACTAAAATCTTTAATATAATATATATTATTGCTTTTAATTCAAAATTATCCATTTTTATAATATTCTCCATATTTTATATGGAGAAAAAATTACCTACGATTTAATTCTTTACTTATAATACCGCTAATTGTATCAGTTAAATCATCCGCAGTCATTTGAATACCATTTGTATCATCTGTATTATTGCTTCTTATAGAATTTCCTTTTTTACTTAATTGTTTAGCAAACTTTTGTAATTCCATAATACTATCATCACTAGAATCATCATTATATTTATATTTAGACTGATTATTATTATCTTTATTATTCTTTTCATTTCTTCCATTCTTTACATTCTTTCCATTCTTTTCGTTTTTTCCATTCTTTACATTATGTTTGACAGCAATTTTTTGTAAATGTTGTAAAAATTTCTTTTTATTTTTTATTTTAATATCTTCAGAAGAATTATCAAATGATATATCACTTTTTGTTTCATCTGTTTCATTTGTATTATCTGATTCTTTTGTATCATCTGTTTGTTTTGTTTCATCTGTGTTAAATGAAATATCAGAAGATTCAGAAGTAGATGATGATTTTCGTTTAGAAGATTTTGTATTTTTCATTAATTTTTTGATTTTAGATAATTGACTATCAAAATCTGAAAAATTAAATAAATCACTTTTCATTAAAAATATAAATATCACAATTAGTATTATTCCAAATATAATGTAGTTACGCATATTTATAATTTATAATATATTTATAAAAATTATACGCATTCTAATAAATATATAAATAATAATTTATATATTTATTTATGGAACCGATTGATCATTATGATATGTTAATAATTAGTTGTTTTTTTGGAACTGGTTGTGATATATTTTATCGAGCCCCTACTTCAAAAAACTGTATATTTTTTTCAAATAATTTAAATATAAAGGATGAAGTAATTAATAAGGGATGGAAATTTGAATTTATAAATTTTGAATTAACAAATGATCAAATTACAGGATCATTACAGTCCAAATATATTAAATTTCTAAAATTTTTAGAAGATTTTGATAAATATAAAAAATTTAGACATATTTTATACTTTGATCATAAATTTCAAGTATATGATGAACATATTGATAAAATTATTAATATATTATATGAAAATAATAATAATCCAAAAATAATAATAAGAGAACATGAAAATATATCAAGAAAAACTATTTGGGATGAAGTAAATGAATCAAGTTTCCAAGATAGATATAAAAAAAATATGAATAAAACAATTAATTTAATTAATGATCAAATTAAAAATAGTCTTCTTGTAGAAAATATAAAGTTATGTAATACGGGATTAATTTTTTATAATAATTATGATGAAATAATACCAATGTTAAATGATATTTATGATACTGGAATAAAACAACAACAACCACAATGTCAAATATTATGGGCAATTCATTCTTATAAATATTTGCATTTAATTAAAACTGTAAAATTTATAGATATAAATCCAGTATGGGATAACATGTTATATTATAATCCTCGGCTATTAATAAAATAAATTAGATATCTTCAATATTCACTTCTTCCGATTCTTCATTTTTACCATTTGTTCTATCGAAAATAAATCCTCCATCTTCTTCATTATTTACTTCTGATTTTGCAGTCATTAAATTACTTAATTTTTCATATACTTCACGATTAATAATTTCTTCTTTAAGATATGCATTTAAATGATCAATTTCTAAAAATTCTTCTACATATCCAATACAATTATTTGTCAATGTTATTCCTGTTACAAGTGAAACAAGTGCAATTTTTGATTGTGTCTTTTTAAAAGCTTGAAGAGCCTTCTTACCTCTCTGATGCATAACTTTTAACTCTTTACCTCCTAATGATTTGAGATCAGGATTTATACCACTCTCCCACAACAGTTGCGCAGTAAATGCATTACCATGATTTTTATCAATGATTACAATAATAGAATATAACAAATCAATTTCAGTGTTAATTTTTTTATCTGCTAATTCTTCATTTTTTCTCGCTAATTTTTTATGAGATGATCCTCCTTTTGTATTCTTAACCATTTTTATATTATTATAATCAATTATAATAATATTTTTGGATTTCAATTTTTTATATTTTATCCCTTCAATTTTAATACCCATACTTTATTATCAAGAGGACATACTTTTCTCATCTTAAGCCATTCAGTTAGACAGTGATTATGATAAGCATGTCCACATTCACCAATTACAATATCACAATGTGTTGTCCCAGATGAAGAACAATTGATACAATAGTTATTATTATCTTCTTTACATATACCACAAGTATCATTAAAGCAGTTTGTTTTAGACGTAGTTACAATGTTTAAGGTCAGAAGCTTGAACATTTTAAAATTGAATTATAAACATATAGAACATAATAGTAATATAAATATATTTCAATATTTTTATATATGAATCGCCAAGTCCCTCTTATTGAAAAGTATAGACCGAGTAGGCTTGAAGACCTAAAAAATCAAGATGATATTAAGAATATCTTAAAAGATATGGTAAAAAATCGTAATATACCACATATGATATTTTATGGTGGTGCCGGAACAGGTAAAACATCGACAGCAATCGCAATTTGTAAACAATTATATAAATCAACATATAATGATAATGTATTAGAATTAAATGCTTCAGATGAAAGAGGTATACGTGTTGTTAGAGAAAAAATAAAAACATTTGCTCAAAAATCTGCAGATGATGATTTTAAAATTATTATCTTGGATGAAGCAGATGCGATGACAACAGATTCTCAATTTGCATTGAGACGTATAATAGAAAAATATTCTATAAATACGCGTTTTGTGTTGATTTGTAATTATATAAATAAAATAATTTCTCCGCTTCTGTCAAGATGTTCTGTTTTTAGGTTTAAAACAATGGAATATTCTAATATAACAAATATATTAAATGATATAATGGAGAAAGAAAATATTACAATTGATAAAAAACTACTAAATCGCTTGATAAAAGATGATTTAAGAAAATCGATAAATAATTTACAAAAATTAATATTTTTAAATAGAAAAAATATTAAAAATAATAAGATAGATATTAAATATTTTGATGATGATATCAGTATAGATATTAATGAAATTATATATAATGAAAATTTAAATACCATTGAATATACAAATCATTTAATAAATGAAGGATATTCATTTGAAGAACTTTATATATTATTAAAAAAAGAAATATTGTATAATACAGATATTTCTGATGAAGATAAATCAAAGATATTCATGGAATTATGTAGAAGTTATGATAAAATTATTAATGGTTCATCCGAATTAATAAATATCAACCATATAATTAATATTATAAATAAAATTTAATGTACTTTATGAAAAGTTGGTTTGAAACTTCTCTCAGTATACATTCTACTAATGTGTAGATCATCATTTAACAGTTCTCCCAATTTTTTTTTCTCAATATTACCATTCTGATCAGTATAAAAAATATTATTTATTTTATATCCTTTCTTTTGAGGAAGACTACACATGATTGCTAAACAATGTGCACATGGCTTTGACATACCAATTGAGCCTGTTAATGTAGTTCTCAAAACATATATATTAATTCCCATTAACTGTTTTGTATTACGATTCTTCAATCTATTAATTGCTTCATGTTCAGCATGACAAGACTTATATTCATTCCTAGCAATATTTTGACCTATAGACAATATATTAAAATTTGTTCCTTTATCAGGAAAAATTGTTGCAATATGAAGATGCATATTACGTTTAGAAATTGTTGGACATCCATCAGGATTTCTTGAAATTCTTGTATCAATCATTGATTCCGAACTACTTAAGAGGAACCTTGATAGTTTAGTTTTCATCGGGATCACAATTGATAAGCCCTGCTGTCGACATCCGTTGTCTGCAATGTTATTCATTTTAATAATTAATTTAATATTATCTTTCTATAATTGAAGAGAATTTCAATTTTTTCATGAGAGAATAATTTTTGTAGATCTTTATAAATTAATATCTATTCTATGATACCAACAATAATAATTATTATTGATATTATGAGATCCACTTTTGACACATCTATCTATTGAACATTTTTTTGGTTCATTGGATTGAACCAATTTAATATTATTTATATGGTGGTTTATTAATGTCTTTTGATGGATGATTAGGTATGTTAAGAACTTGTTCGATTGACATACCTGATGATATTTTTGTAAGTTGTTCATCATTCAAATTATATATATTTTTTGTATTTATCGTATTGTAATAATTACTTTTTTCATTTTTTATATATTTTATTTGTCTCATATGATAATCTTTGATATTTCTTCCATCCCCTCCATTCTCTAATACCATACATATATTATAAATATATTATAATATATTTATAATATAAATTAATATCAATTTTTTATACGACATTACCTCCAGCACCACCTCTTCCACGTCCACGTCCACGACCTCTTCCTCCTCTTCCTCCTCTTCCACCACGTGTAGGTGCATCCTTTTTAGGTTCTGGTTTTGCTTCATCATCTGATAAATTTTTTACAAATTCAATACTCTCTTCATCATCAGATTGAGAATCATCAGAATCAGATTCTACAATAGGTTCTTTTGGTTTAGAAACTATTTTTTGTGTTGGAACTATTTCTTTGGGAGCATTATCTTTATTAAACTCTTCAATTAATTTTTCTAATTCGCGTGCGCGATTACTTAATTCATTTATTTTAAGCATTCCGGTTGTCATGTCATTTACAACCTGAATATATTCTTTCGTCAAAGCATCTAAATTATTTGAAGCCATAATTATTATTTAGTATTATATTAGATTCTCTATATATTAATTTATTTTAATATCAATTTTTTTCAAACATATTATATATGGACATAATCGTATATAGTATTATAGCGATAATAATATTTTTCTTTATATGGAATATAAAGGAAAACTTTGGACAATCCTATTTATGGATTCCAACAAGAAATACACGTTTAATGAGTTATGATTTACGTGGAGACCCATTTGGTTCTATCCTTTATCCTGCAGATTGGAATATGATACCATGGAATATGTCAGGAAGAATATTTAATGTTCCATATGTATACTATGCATTTAAACCATCAAGATATGATATTAATGGAAGATATATTGTTCCAAAAATAAAGAAGAAAGTTATTAAAAAAAGGGAAATTAAAAAAACACCAGTTAAGCCAGCTTAACAATACATATCTTTAACATATTGAGGTAGTTCTTTATCTTTTTTCATTTTAACAAATTCTTCATATGCATTTGTTAAATCTTCGAATGTAATATTTTTTCTAATTTTTGGATCTTTTCCAAAAACACGTGTTGAATGTTTAATCTTCATATTTAATAATAAATTATCAATATCTCCACCATAGTTTTCAAAATTCTTTTTATGTTTTTCAATGAATTCTTCAATATTTTTTACATTAAGACTTTCATCAAAATTCCAATTAATTTCTTTTATCTTAAATTGTAAAATATTCGCAAGTTCATTTGCATCATACTTTTCAATAGTATATTTAAATGGAAATCTTCTTTTTAATCCCTCATTTTGAGAGAAAAAACATCTTTCAATCTCTAATGGATAACCAGCAATTATACAAACAAATTTATCGCCATTTTCAGATAAGTTTTGATTTAATGTATCAATTGCTTCCTTTGCAAATGTATCTGATTTTTCATTTGCCGATCCTAATGAATATACTTCATCTATAAACAATACACCACCAAATGATTCGTCAATAACCTTTTGTGTTTTAATTGCAGTTGATCCTACATATTGACCAATTAAATCACTTCTTCTGACAACTTTAAATTTATAATCTTTTTCTTCTTTTTTTTCTAATTCCTTTTTATCTTTTTCTTTTTTCGCTAAATTTGGATTTAATAATGATAATAAATTATTTGATATTTCATGTAATTCATTTTCTTCTTCAGTTTTTTCATTTTTCTTTAAAAAATTAAGTTTACAATATATTTTTGCTAATATTCTACCTAAAAGTGTTTTACCAACACCAGGTGGTCCTTCAATTACGGTATGCATCATATTATCATCATTTAATTCTTGAAGTAAAAATAATAATTGTTCAAACATATTTTTTTTAACACTTGTCATACCAATTACATTTTGAAGCTCTTTCAATGCACTTGTAATATTTTTTAATCTTAACATATTAATAGGATATTTTCTTTTATCATTAATATCATATGAATCACTTAATTTAATCAAATCATCAATTGATTCGATTTTATCTAAAATCACATATTCATCTTCATTTTTTATTTTATTATCCTTATTATCCTTTTCAAGTAATTCGGGAATTGTTTCATCTTCTTTATTTTCATTTGAATCTTTTTTATCTTCATTTATGAAATGTTTTATAAATTCAGGACTAAATAAATATGGATTACTATTTTTATTATAAGGAATTATTTTCATTGAAGATGGATCAACATTAGATCTAAAAATAATATGGTGTTTTGTATTATCATCTGTATTAGAAGTATTTGAGTTATTATTAGTAGTTCTTTGTTGTTGATTGTTATTTCTACCTCTACCCCGTCCCCGTCCTCTACCACGACCTCTACCTCCATTATGATAATGGTAATTATTTATAATTGTTTTAGGATTACTTGAATTACCAGCATTTGGATTATTCATTTGTATAATATAACATAATATAAAAGATTATTTATATTGTTTACTATGTATTATATTCTTGAATTAGATAATGTGTTATTTAACATATATGATAAAACGGATGGTAATAAACAAGGATTAATTCATTTGTTTAAATTAAGTCGTTTTCATTCAAACATTGTACTAAAAGAATATCATGGTGGATATATGAAAGGTGTATATAGAGTAAAAAATAACCAAATATTATATAGTTATTCTGAAAAAAATAAAATTATTACTACTGTTGTAGATGATTTACCATTTGAATTAGTATACAATCCAATCACAAAAATAAATATTCAGCAAGAATCTTCAGACATACATGTTAATTTACCTGTTATAAATACAGAAATACAAATTACAAGTGATGAAACAAAACAAGAAACAACACAACAAACAAATGAAGAAACAAAAGAAGAAGATGATGAAGAAATAGATGAAGAAGAATTAAAAAAGAAAATAGATGAATTAAATAAATTAAAAGAGCAAGAAATGAAAGATTTAGAAAAATTAAATGAGGGATTTCATGAAATTGAAAATGAAATATTTGAGAGTAAATCTACTTTAACTGCTGAAAAAAATAAGTTAAAGAGAGATAAAGAAAAATGGGAAGAATTTAAAAATATTTTTGTTGTTGATAAGAAAATTTACCGAACTATTAAAGAAAAAATAGAAAAAGGAGAAATGGATGAAACAGCAATTCCTGAATTATTTGAAAAGAAATATCCAATTTTAAAGGTATTAGATGAAAATAACATATTAGATACATCTTCCGATATTTATGAATATATTAAATTATTACCAGAAGATGATTCTATATATATTCCAAGAACTACTGAATTATATGGTTTATTTAATGATAATCCAGGTGTATCAAGTATTTCATTAACTGAAATGAAAGATACTGCACAATTTGAAACAAACATTGATACAGATGATGAATCTTAATAAATTTAAAATTTTATAATTAATAAAATTTTAAACTTTTTCTAAAATCTTCGCTTTTGTTTATCGTTTTTAAAAAAAGTATCATTTTTTCTATTGTTATTTTGTGCATCTTTTAAGGAATCAAATCTATTTGTAGATGCAACTTTTTCAGATGATAAATTATTATTCTGATGTAATTCATTTAAATTTTTATTTTTGCTATAAAATACTTTATTTTTTAATTCATTATACATGTGATTTATAACAAACATTAGAGTATTAATACATTTCATCATTTCATTATGATGATCAACTCTTTCTAAATTATTATTTACTAAGTAATTAATTAAACTTTCACAATCTGCATAAACCATATGATGAACATAATGATCTGAATTACATTTCTTTCCCTTTTTATCATAATTAAATTCACAATTATCTTTATAATTACAAAATTTGTATGAACATCTATTTATTAAGAATTCTTCTTTGAATCTTTTAGAATGAGATATCTTTGTTAATCCTAATTTATCAGAGAAATAGTCTGATAAATCCTTAATCCAATTAAATAAATCAATAAAAAACTGCTTATCAGTTTCTGATAATTTATTTTTTAATAAATATCTGTTAATATAAATAATTATTAATGCTTCTTTCTCCATTAATTCAAGATCTGTAAAATCTTTTAAATTTTTAATTAATAAAATCTCTTTCATTTTATTATTAATTGCTTCATTTTCAACACTAAAATTAAAAATATCAGATGCTTTATTTTCAATAGTTGTATTAACTATTTCATTTAATGATAGTTTACAACTACTTTTGAATTTATTCTCAATATCTACAATATAGTTATTATTTTCATCAAATGAATTAACCCAGTTAAAATTACTCATATTAAAATATATAATTATTTTCTTATATATTATAAGATAATGAATTCTTTTATTGAAGAACATTATAATCTATATAAAGATCAATTGAAAGGATATACTTATATAACTCATTCAACATTACCTTTTGTAAAACCAGGAGGTCATATAATGTTAATTAATTTAAAAGGACAATTACGTAAAGGTGGAATCTTATTAGACATATTAAATACACGAAGATATACAACCACACGTTTTTTAATGGAAACACCTACAAAAAGATATTCAATATCATATACGAATAATTATATATTTTATTCTGAAAACCCACCTCCACCTCCGTTAACAAAGAAAAATCTAAGAAAACAAATTGAACAGTTATTAACAGAATTGACACATAAATAAAATATTTTAAATGTGTTTTAAATATATTTTAAAATTATAATTATAATTATATCATGAATATAATTATATTATGTGGAGGTAAAGGTACACGATTGGAAGGATTTGATCTTCCAAAACCATTGTGTACAATTAAAGGTAAATCTATTTTGTATCATGTTATTGAATCAATTCCAAAGGAAAATGATAAAATAACAATTATTTATAATGAACATTTAGATAAGGTTCAATTTAAAAAGACTATTATTCATAGTTGTTGTGAATTAAAAGATATTGATTTTATAAAAATTAATATTGATACAAGAGGACCAGTTGAAACGACATATATTGGTATTCAAAAATCAAATTTTAAAGATGATGAACCAATTATTTTTATGGATAATGATACAATTAATCAGTTTAATTTATCTGATATTAAAAAAGAAAATTTGGGAATAGGAGTATATAAAACAGATGATTCAACTAAACCATATTCTTTTGTAAAAGTTTTAGATGATGGATCAATTATAGATATTAAAGAAAAAGAAGGAATATCCAATATATATTGTACAGGTGTTTATTATTTTCCATCTATTAAAATATTCAAAAATTTATGTGAAAAATTATTTATATCTGCACCTAAAAAAAGAGAATATTTTATGAGTGATCTTTATGCAACTGCATTAACTAATAATGATATTGTATCAACATTTATGTGTACAGAAAGTATTGCTCTTGGAACACGAGTAGATATTATTGATAATATTGATCGTATTAAGTATTATCCAATGAGAATATGTTTTGATATAGATAATACTCTTCTAACATATTCAAATGCAATTGGATCACATGAAGGAATTGAACCTATATCTGAAATGGTTGATTTAGTAAAAAAACTTCATAATGAGGGACATACAATTGTATTACATACTGCTAGAGGTATGAAAACATGTAAATCTAATATTGGTCAAGCTGGAAAAAGAGGAATGTTAAATGTTTTACAAACGTTAGAGGAATTTCAAATTCCATATGATGAGATATATTTTGGAAAACCATGGGCAGATTTATATGTTGATGATAAGGCATGGAATCAATACACTAATGCATCTTTTTCACAATTTTTCTTTAATCAAAATGTAGGTAAATCAAAGATGTATTTACCAAAAAGTTGTTCAAATAATGAGAATACATTATATAAGAAAAATCAAATTTTAATAAAAGAGGGTCCAATATCTTCATTAGAAGGTGAAGCATATTTTTATAAAAAAATTAATAATACAAATATTAGTATATTATTCCCACATTATTTTACATCAAATATTACATCAAATAATTATAATATTGAAATGGAATTTATTGAAGGTGTAACTGTAAGTAAATTATTTAGAAATAAACTTTTAAGAAAACAGAATTTAAAAAATATATTTGATGGATTTAAATTAATGCATTCAACAAATATTGAAAATGATAATAATATATCAAAAGAAGATATATTAGTAAATTATATTGGAAAATTAGAAGAAAGGGTTAAAACACATCCAAATTATAAACTTCCAAATATAGATGAAGTTTTAAATATAATAAAAAATATTATTATTCCATATGTGAATTCTGATGATTTTGTAATAACAAATATAATTCATGGAGATCCATGGTTTGATAATATGGTATTAACATTAAATCAAGAAGTTAAATTTCTTGATATGAAGGGAAAAATTGGATCAATACTTTCATTAAAAGGTGATAAAATTGTTGATTATGCAAAAATTTATCAAAGTATACTTGGATTTGATTATTTTTTAAATGGAGAAACATATGATCCAGAGTATGAAGATCAATGTAGAAGATGGTTTATTGAATTACTTCCTTTTCCAATAGATGATCCAATATTTGAAGCAATTACAGCATGTTGTATTCTCAAAACATTTTATTATTTTTCAAAAACAGAACCAATATTACCAATTTATAATAGTTTGGGTAAGATGAAAATTTGTTCCGTTTTAAAAAAATAATTATATTTTTGTTAGAACACATTGATTTATTGATGTATTATCACGATCATGATGATAATTATTATTATATACTTTACAAGTAAAATTATTATTATCTTTTAAAAATTCTAATACAGCTTTTTCAACTCCTTGACAATTATACCATTGATAATCGTCAAACATTATTTTACCTCCAGAAACGATTAATGGTGCAAATTTTTCTAATGTTGTTTTTGTTCCGATATAGGTATCAGTATCTGAATGTACAAATACAAATGTTTGATCACTTTCATTAAATGTATCAGGAAAAAATCCAACTTTATATATTACATTATCCATATTAATATTTTCTTTAACTTTATCAAGAGAACATGCAAATTCACCATCTTTATGAAAATCAATATTATTGTCACTTCCTTGTATTCCACAATATGTATCATATGCATAATGTGTTCTATCAGGAAATAATATATGAATAAACTTAGATGTTTTGCCTTCAAATACACCAATTTCTGCTGTATTTCCATTTAATGTTTTAATTTCTTCTATTTCTTTAAACATATTTAATGTTTTTTTATATCCTAATAAAGACCATCCTAAATTATTATAAATTGAATCAAATTCTAATATATTTTTTACATTTTTTTCATTTCCCATTTCAGTTATAATTTGAGTTTGTGACATTTTATATATATATATATATATTTATATATATGAATGCATCCAATATTAGAAGGAGTATCCAATAATTTAAAAAGTATTGGAATTGAATCTGAAATAACTAATGTTGAAGGAATAGACTTTATTAAAGGAAAAAAATTAAATGGATTATCTGAATCCGACATTCCAGTTTATTTATTACTCGATACATATGAAGGAAAGGATTGTATTGGACATTGGTTATGGGAATGTGCAAATTATTTATTATATTTTAAATCATTAAAACTTATTTATCCAAAGTTAAAAATTCTTTTTGCATATAGAAAAAAATATAAGGAAATTTTTTATAGACATTTTGATATATCTGATGATGATATTAGTTATAATGGAAACATTAATAAATTACCAGATTATCGTTTTGGAAATATGATAAATTGTGCTTGTTTTGGAGAATTAGTTATACCAAATGATTCTAATTTTATTTTAATTATACCAAGGTTTACATTTCCATGGCATTTAGCGTATAATAAAGATGAAGAATATCGAATGATTTTTAGAAATTTTAAAAATGCATTAAATATTCCGAATAATATTAAAAAAAACGTTGATTTTATTTATTTAATACGAACAATTGGAGTAAATAATGAGAATTTTAAATCGGGTACTTATTTGAGAAATTTTCATAATTTAAATGATGTTATAAATCTTATGAATAAAAAAGGTATCAAAATTATTGATGTTGCTAATTTATCTACTTTACAAGAACAAATTGATATTATTCAAAATGCACGAAATATTATTGTTGAACATGGATCAGCATGGTTCATAAATGGATTAATTCTTTTATCAAATATTCATATTATAGTTTTAAATAAACTATCAATCGGTACATTTAATTTTGAAATAGAATTATTAAAAGAACAAAATAATACATGTGAATTTCTTGAATCAACTAATAAAGATTATAATAATATTATAATTGATATTCCATATTTAGAAAATAGAATTGATTTTTTATTTACAAATAATTTTTTTAACAATGAATCCCAAAAAATACCAGAAATAGCAGAAATAGAATTAAATCCAACTTTCACTAATAATATTCTCCAATTACATAATAGTAAAATGCGCCACAATAAATATCATAGATAATAATTTAATAATCATAAATCGATTGTATGAATTGTAATATTTTTATTAATATTTTTTATTTGATCATACATTTCATTAAAATAAAGAGTCTTAATAATAAGTATATCATTACATTCATTTGACGATAATATAGATGGTAAATAAGTTAAAAGAGGTGTACCATAGGTTCTTTTATTTAATTTATCTGGATCATTATCGATAAATCCAATAACATTTTCTTTATTATTTAAAAAATAATAAATTATTTGACCATATGTAGTTGATGGCATTATATAAAATTTCTTATTTAAATTAAATTCTTTAATTTTTAATGGTCTTAAATTAAAATGATCAAATAATTCTTTTTCAACAGTAATTGGTTTAATTGATTGCTGAATTATTAAATTTGATTTTTCAAAATAGAAAAATAAAGAATGTTCTTTAAAATTAAATACTTTTTTTTGTATAAAACCATATGAACCAAATAATGTTGTAATACTATCTTCATTATAATAAAATGTGTGTTGATTATTTATAAATACTAATGATGATTTATTTTTTAAATATGAATTAAAATTTGGAATAGAAATAAATATATTTTTAACACATGTTTTACTAATACTTTCTAAAAAATTATGAGGATTATATAGATGTTCGAATGTATGACTCATTAATATTGACTCATCGGTATAATCAATAAAATTTTCACAATTTCCAATTTGATAATTTATATTATCTACTTTATTTTTATTCTCATATATATCAAGAATTGTATATCTTAAATAATCATTTTTTAAAAAAGGATATATTGGGTTCGATCCTCCTCCAATTTCACAAATTGTTGTAAGATTAATTGATTCTTTAATAAAATTACTAAATGTAGTATGATGATCATTCCAAAATGGTGTTAATAATAATTTATTATCACAAGAATATAATATTA
>Ga0214921_10000828_pt1 | contig 55117 bp, 57 predicted proteins | sample LL1505_MetaG_FD_177992 | JGI IMG/M metagenome (GOLD analysis project Ga0214921, IMG submission 177992) | Freshwater microbial communities from Lake Lanier, Atlanta, Georgia, United States - LL-1505 | ecosystem: Environmental > Aquatic > Freshwater > Lake | place: USA: Georgia | collected... | reverse complement strand
CTACAGGTTCAATGATTGTCGATATTGGTGGCTGTACAACTGAAGTTGGCATTCTTTCTCTTGGTGGTATTGTTTATTCAAGATCTGTAAGAGTTGGTGGTGATAAAATGGATGATGCAATTATTTCTTACATCAGAAGATATCATAATTTATTAATTGGCGAATCTACTGCTGAAAGAATCAAAAAAACTATCGGTGCAGCTTGCCCTCCATTAGAAGGAGATGGCGCAACTATTGAAGTTAAGGGTCGTGATCTATCAAGTGGCATTCCAAAAGAAATGATTTTAACTGAAAGACAAATAGCTGAAAGCTTGATGGAGACAGTTGAACAAATTGTTGAAGCGGTAAAAGTTGCTCTTGAATGTACTCCTCCTGAACTTTCTTCTGACATTGTTGAAAAAGGAATTGTTCTAAGTGGCGGCGGTGCATGCTTAAAAAATCTTGATCTTGTTATTAGACAGGCAACTGGACTTCCAGTTTTTGTTGCTGAAGATCCTCTTCTTTGTGTAGTTAATGGCTGCGGTAAAGTGTTGGAAAACATCAAAATGTTCCGCGCAACATTATTTAGGCAAGACTAATTTATAAAGCTTCTTAACCTACGGTTGAGCAGTTTTAACAAGATGATAATATACCAAATTTTTGGTATATTATCTATTTTTACGCGACACAAGTTGCACCCCACGGTTGTGTGGAGCCCCATATACCAAAATAAGTTATGGGACATAATTTGCATTTTGGTATAAATAAGATGAAGCATCATTTACAGTTTGACTCTGTCCGTAACCATTACAGTTTGCAGCACAATTTTACTGTGGTTTTTAAAAAAATTGAGTTTGCATTCTTCTGTTTCCTATGTGTAATTTTTCTAATTACTTCTAAATTAAGCGACAATTTCTCAAAAACAATATCAGCAGGATTCGTTGGTGTATCATTGCCTGTCATCAAAATTATTTCCCTTCCTTTTAATGTTACCATCGATCTTCTTACCAATTTTCAAGAGCTAATTGAAGCCAGAAAAGATAATGAAATTCTGAAAGCAAAAAATGAAAAGTTACAATCTTTTTATATTGATTCCCTCAATATTAGTCGTGAAAACAAAGAGTTAAGACAGACTTTGCAATTCATCACATCTAAAAGCGCTAATTATAAAGTTGGACGCATTATTGGTAGATCTCAAAAAGTTTTCAGCCAAACATTATTCATTGATGTTGGTAAAAATCGTGGACTTAAAGAAGGTTCGCTTGTTTCTGGAAATCATGGCGTGATCGGTAGAGTGGCGGAGATATTTGAAGATAAATCTCGATTAATATTAGCAACTGATGCTAATTCTAGAATTCCAATTATAACCTCTAAAGCTAGAGTCCGTGGTATTTTGGCTGGTAATAATAGCGGTGTGATGGAGATTTTATATTTGCAAAAAAATCACAATATCAAAGCTGGAGACATGGTATTTACTTCAGGGGACGGAGATACTTTGCCAGCTGGAGTTTTGATTGGTATGGTTAAAAGGGTGGATAAAGGATATGCAGCAGTTGAGTTGGTAGAAAATATTACCAATACCGATATTGTTACTATAATGGATTATTAGAATAAATACTTTCCTCCAATTCCTTTTGAAAATTTTTGGCTAACTTGCTTTAATTATGCCAAAAATTATTAGTTAATAAGTTTATCTTTTTTTAATTTTTCTTCGCACATAAAGCTCGCAAAACCAGCTATTAAAATTGACAAAACTACCAAAGCAATGCTTGTGATAATAATCTTTATGTAAGTGCCGGAGATAATAAAATTGGGATTAATCCACAAAATACCTATCAAAGCAAAGATGTTAACAGTGATAATTAAAACGGCTGCTAAATAACTTACTCTTTTTGTGGTTTCTAAATTTTTATTGATCATCTTTATCCTTTCTTGCGTTTCAAGATTACTATGAAAGCTTCTCTTTTGAAGATTAAAAAAGATCTTCTAGACTCTCTGTCCATTGTTACAACTTCCCAACCTTCATTTGCATGGTAGTTAAGCAATTCAGAAAATTTTACTGGATCAACTTTTGAACCAGCGATAAATCCGAAGGTAAATAAAGAAATGACATTTTCAAGAAGACCTTCTTGATATAAAACAACTTTGTTTTCAAACATATGAATATAGATTAAGTGAAATTAACTGCGACATGAATACGGAGAGCATATCTAGTAACGGTATTCAATAATGCAATTATTTTTGTACTGTTTAAAAAAATGATACAATCTCAAAAACAATTTACGCCTAATTTATAAATTGCTTGGTTGGCGCTTTGAACTAAGGAGTCTATTCTTCCTTCTTCATTTCTTTCATCATAAAAGGCATTTGTGAAATTGTAAAAATTAGTGAAATTGGCATCATTCCAAAAACTTTAAACTGCACCCAAAAATCAGTTGAAAAGCTTCTCCAAATTGCTTCATTTAAAAAAGCTAAAAATATAAAAAACCAAGCCCAGCGCCAAGAAAGCTTGATCCAAGCTTGGTCTGAAATTTTTAATTGAGTGCCAAAAAGATAAGAGATCAGAGGTTTTTTGGTGAGAGATCCGTAGAATAAAATTAAAGCAAAAATCATATTGATGATGGTGGGCTTCATTTTTATAAAAATCTCATCTTTAAAAATTAAAGTTAGACTGCCAAAAGTTCCTAGAATTATTCCTGAAAATAAAGCCATTTTAGAAATTTTCTTGGTTAGAAGATAAGAAATAATTAAGGCTAAAAAAGTTGCAAACATCAAACAAATTGTTGCAAACATCAGAGGATTAGGGCTGCTAGAGAACTTATAGGAAATAAAAAAAGCAGCTAAAGGTGCATAGTCGCACAAAACTTTTGATAAGGATTCGTGATGAGATGTTTTAGTCATTACTTGCAGGATATTTTGCTATTAGGTGGGTTGTGAAAAATTTTAAGAACTGTAATGCGATATTTAAAATCATTTTTTAATTCAGGCATTGATAATATTTCTTGATTAGAATTTTGCGCGTCTAAAAGCTTAATATCTTTAATTTCTCCAACTTTCATACCGATAATGCCTTGTTCAACTGGCAAATTTTCTTTACTGCCTAAGGTAAATTTTTTATTAGCGGTTCTGTGAATGTTTTTATTTGCTTCATAAATCTCATAATTTGTAATTACTGTGTCACCACAGTTTGCTAAAGATCCGTCAGAATTATCATTAGAATTTGCCTCTTCAGAAATTTTTTTCGCACTGTTAACATTAGAGGCAATAAACCTACTTTTCTTTTTTGCTTCACTAAAATTCTTTTGCAAATTCTCTGAAGACAGCCTATTGCCAAGGCTTTCTGGATTATCTTTATTGGCAAATAGACCAAGATAGATTATCACAACAGCGCCACAAAGTTTGATTAATGGATTTTTTAGAACTCTATTTACGGCCATGAATTTAAAATAAGATCAATTGATTTTTGTTTAATTGCGCCAAGGCGTAAAATTTCTATTTTCTTATTTACAACTTTTATTACAGTTGAAACTTCAGCATTTTTTTTACAATTTCCATCAACTATTAATTTTAGTGTTGAATTTAAAAAATATTTTTCAACATCTTTAGCAGTTAAAGCGGGATTTTGATTGGATAGATTTGCACTACTTACCGCCAAAATGCCTGCAAAATTTGACATCAAATTATTTATAAATTCTCGATCAACAATTCTAAATCCCAAAGAATCATCTTTTGGGTTTAAATTGGGTGCCAGATTTATTGAGCTGTTGATTTTTTTTGGGATTTTTTTTGGCAATACTAAAGTAATACTTCCTGGTAAGAAATTTTGCGCAATTTTTTTCGATAATTCATCAAATACAAAAATTTCCTCAGCCGTTGCCAGATCTTTGACAAAAATTGCAATTGGCTTTTTTTCATCGCGTTTTTTTATATCGTATAATTTTTTTACAGCACTACTATTGGAGGCATCGCATGCAATTCCATAAACAGTGTCAGTTGCAAAGGCAATAACTTCGCCGTTTTTTAGGGCTTCACAGGCAAGATTCGCAGCATTTTGGTTATTTTCAGAAATAATTTTCACTATTTGCTAATTTTGATTTTATGGGCTCAAAAGACTTGCGATGAAATTCGCAAATTCCAAATTCTTTAACTTTATCAATATGAAGTTTTGTGGGGTATCCAGAATTTTTATCCCAAGAATAATTAGGAAATTTTTGATGAAGATCAAGCATTATTTGGTCGCGAGTTTCTTTGGCGATAATTGAAGCGGCAGCAATTGAAAGGCTTTTTTGATCACCTTTTACAACTGCAATAATTTCAGAAACTTTATCTTGTTTAACAAATGGCGTGAAATTGCCATCAACTAAAATTATTTGTGGTTGAATATGGTATTTATGACAAAGGTTCTGATAGGCTAAAAACATCGCTAATTTGGTGGCTTGTAAAATATTTATTTCATCAATTTTTTTCTCATCAACTATACCAATTCCAAATTGAGATTTTTGTTGTAATTCAGCAAAAATTTTCTTTCTCAATGATTTTGATAGTTTTTTTGAATCATTAATTTTTTGAGGGTAATCATTTTGATTTAGAATAACGCAAGCAGCAACAACTGGCCCGCAAATTGGACCTCTTCCAGCCTCGTCAATTCCAACTGATATAAGATTTGGATATTGATTCTCAATTGAGAAATTTGGGGAAATTTTACGCTCTTGCATTTAAATGAAATGTTAATTTAATATTAGTTAAAGATAGTACTTCGATTTTTCAGTTACAATCTCTCAAGTAAAACAATAAAAAATTCAATTAATCTCAAAACTATGTCATTTTTAAAAAAAAGCAACTTAGGCGATAGCCCTTTCGTTAAGCCAATAATTGCCATTATATTAGTTCTTATAATTGGCGGTGGTATTTACTCCATTACTGGTGGGAAAAAAGCAGCAGAAAATGATGATGTTAAAGTTGAAAAAGAAGCAGAAATTCAGCCAAGTGGTTTAGACTTGAATGAAGAAGTTGAAACTGTTGGTGATGTTGAAAAAGTTATCGTAAAATGGGTTGAAGCAAATCCTAAAGCGATTATCCAAGCTGTTGCTAATATGCAGAAAAAAGCTTCAGAAGATCAAATGAAAAATGCTCAAAAAAATATTGTTGAGAAAAAAGCTGAATTAGAAAGTAGCGATTCTCCTGCTGTTGCTCCAGACGGTTATGATGTAACAATTGTTGAGTTCTTTGATTATTTATGTGGCTATTGCAAAAAGGCTCAAGATACCGTTGAAACTGTTCTTAAGGATGATAAAAAAGTTAGATTCATCTATAAAGAATATCCAATTCTTGGTCAAGCTTCAGTAGAAATGTCTCAAGTTGCGGTTGCTGTAAGTTTGATTGATAATAATTCTTACAGAAAATTTCATAATGCTTTAATGAAATCAAATGCTAGAAGTAAAGATGAGGCAATTAAAATTGCTAAAGAAATTGGCATTGATGGTGCTAAATTAACCGCTTCTTTGAAAGATAACCAAGAAAAAATTCTTAAAATTCTACAAGCAAATTCTGAATTAGGTGCTTCAATTGGTATTAGCGGAACTCCTGGTTTTATAATCGGAGAAGAGTTAATTCCTGGCGCTTTAGATGCCGCTTCTTTTAAAGCAAAAATTGCTGCTTTGAGAAGTAAATAAAGTTAGTAAAATCACCCGTCTCAATCGCATTAGCGATTGAGACGGGTGACTTAAGGTTACAGCCAATTTCGGTATAATTTATACCATTTCCCACATAAGTTTTATGAACACAACCTCTTCTGACTTTCCTCTGCTTTCCTCCCAACAAAAATCTGTTATTGAACTTTTTGAACAAGGTAAAAATATTCTAGTTACTGGCGGCGCTGGTACTGGCAAGTCTCATTTGCTTAGTTTTTTAAAAAGAAATTATGCCTCATCTGGCTTGGAAGTTGCTGCAAGTACTGGAATTGCTGCTGTTAATATTGGAGGTTCTACAATTCATTCTTGGGCGGGAATTGGACTTGCCAATATGCCAGTTGATAAAATAATTGAAAATATTTTTAGTGCAAAATTAAGTAAAGTAAGGCGTCGAATTAAGCAAACAAAGACTCTTGCCATTGATGAAATTTCTATGATTTCTGCCGATGTTTTTGAAATTTTGGATAAAGTTTTTCGCGCCGTGAGAGAAAATGATAAGCCAATGGGCGGTATGCAGATAATTTTATTTGGTGATTTTTTACAATTGCCGCCAATTTCAAGAGATAGTTACAATTCTAATTTCTGCTTTAGCTCTGGGGCTTGGGAGGGATTAAATTTGCAGACTTTTATCTTGCAGCAAGTATTTCGCCAAGATGATGCGAAATTCATCAAAGTTTTAAATAATTTGCGTTTTGGAATTCTTGATGAAGAAGATCAAGAAATTTTGGAGTCAAGAATTCAGGCTAAAGATAAAAATCTAGCAACTAAGCCTACGGTTCTAACGACTCACAATTATAAAGTTGAAAAAATAAATGAGACTGAATTAAAAAAAATTCCTCGTACCGAAATTTCTTATGCTGCTCAATATTTTGGCGCGCCAGAAAGAGCGGAATTTTTGAAGAAAAATTGTTTAGCGCCAGAAGTCTTGAAATTAAAGATTGGAGCGCAGGTTATGATGATAAAAAATACTTATCAAAAAGAAGGAATTATCAATGGATCTCTGGGAATTGTAAAAGAATTTTCGTCAAAAAAGAATTATCCAGTTATTGAGTTCGTGGGTGGAAAAATTATTACCATTGGTCCTGAAGAATGGTTGTTAGAAAAATATGATGAGCATAAAAAAGAATTAATTGCTGAGGCGGGTGTTAATCAAATTCCACTAATATTAGCTTGGGCAATGACTATTCATAAGTCTCAAGGTTTAACTCTGGATAAAATTTCTTGCGATTTATCAGAAGTTTTTAGCCCTGGACAAATTTATGTGGCATTGTCGCGAGCTAGGGCTTTGAGTGGAGTTTTTATTGAATCGATTAATTTTAAAAAAATAACTTCTAATCGCGATGCTGTTAAATTTTATGAAGGACTGTCATAAATCTAGATGAATTTTTACCGCAAACTTTCCAGTAATTCCCAAGGTATTTTTTTTGCCATTCTAACCTGTTTTTTTGTTTCAGTTCTGGTTGCCATAGTAAGGCATATGTCGGAACAATTTAATACTTTTTTCATTGTAATGATGCGCAATATTTTTGGCCTAATGTTTTTTATGCCACAAATTTTAAGAGATTACAAAAGCGTGTTTAAAACCAAAAGACTACACTTACATATTTTTCGTAATGTGAATGGTCTAATTTCAATGTTTGTATGGTTTTATGTCATTACGCTTTTGCCACTTTCAGAGGCGGTTTCAATTACATTTGTAGTGCCAATTATTACAACCTTGGCGGCAATGTTTTTTTTAAAAGAAAAAGTTACCAGAAAAACTTGGGCTGCAATTTTAATTGGTCTTGTTGGAGTTTTGATCATCATTCGTCCTGGATTTAGAGAGTTTAAATTTGCTTATTTATTAGCGCTTTTCTCAACTTGCTTATGGGCGGTTTCTAATGTTTTGGTGAAAATGATGACTGATACAGAAAAGCCTAAAACTATTGTGGCATATATGTCTTTGATCATGTTAATTATATCAATTCCCTTTGCTTTGCCCTATCTAAAACCGTTGACTATGAATGATGTTTTTTGGTTTTTTTTGATGGGAGCAATTTCTAATTTATCTCACATGTCAATGTCGATTGCTTATTCTAAAACTGATCTATCATTGGTTCAGCCTTTTGATTTCACGCGTTTAATATTTACATCGGTGATTGCTTATTTTGCCTTTGGGGAAGTGGTTGATATTTGGGTGATTTTTGGTTCTTTAATAATATTATTTGGCGTTATTGCGGTGCCGCCTAGAAAGAAAAAAGAAAAGAAAATTATCGTGATTGATTCTTAATGAGATTGAGCAAAACTTGCTATTTCCGTATTTCAACTTGTCATTCATGTGAAGGCAGGAATGATAAAAGGAAGGCTAGCCTTGCATAATCGCAATACCAAATCTATGAATAAAAACTATTTAGAACTTTTTAAAAAATCTACTGACCAGCTAATTACCGAAAATCGTTATCGGGAATTTCTTGATATTTCGCGCATCTGTGGGCAATTTCCTTATGCCATAAATAACCAAAATGGTAAAAAAATTATTGTTTGGTGTTCTAATGATTATTTGGGAATGGGGCAAAATGAGCTGGCAATTGACGAGGCAGCGAAGGCTTTAAAGTCCTATGGGCTTGGCTCTGGAGGTACTCGTAATATTTCTGGAAATAATCGCCTCACAGTTGAGCTTGAAAAAGAAGTTGCCAAATTGCATGGCAAAGAGGCGGCTCTGGTGTTTGTTTCTGGGTATTTAGCTAATGATACTGCGATTACAACTTTAGCAAAAATTATTCCTGATTTGGTTATTTTTTCTGATCAAAAAAACCATGCTTCAATTATTGTGGGAATTAAAAATAGCTGTTTGAAAAAAGAGATTTTTCGTCATAATGATATGGCGCATTTAGAGGAATTGTTAAAAAATTATTCAGTAGAAACTCTTAAAATAATTATCTTTGAATCAGTATATTCAATGGATGGCGATTTTGGTAAAGTAAAAGAAATTACTGATTTGGCGCAAAAATACAATGCCTTAACTTATATTGACGAAGTTCACGGAGTGGGGCTTTATGGTAAAACTGGTGCTGGTTTATGTGAAGAATTAGGCTTATCTGATAAAATTGATATCATTCAGGGCACTTTCGCCAAAGCTTATGGCTGTATAGGCGGCTATATTTCTGGTTCAGCAAAAATTATTGATGCAATTCGTAGTTCTGCTTCGGGTTTTATTTTTACAACTTCACTTCCTCCAGTTATTTCTGCAGCAATTTTAGCTAATTTAAAGCATTTAAAAAATAGTCCCGATGAAAGAAAAATTCATCAAAAGCAAGTTGCAAAATTGAAAACTGCTTTAAAAAATGCTGGAATAAAAATTGTTGAAAATCAGTCACACATTGTTTCGGTGGTAATTGGTGATGCTAAGAGATCGCAAGAAATTTCTAAAAGGCTTTTGTTGGAATTTAATCTTTATGTGCAGCATATTAATTATCCAACTGTTGCTAAGGGTGATGAGAGATTAAGAATTACTGTTACGCCGCTTCATAGCGATGAAATGATTGAAAATTTGGTGGGGAGTTTGACGGAGGTTTTTAAGCGGTCTTGAAGGTAACTTTTTTTATCACAAAGAATCTAAAAACCCCTGCAAAATCAAGCTAGCAGCAATATCATCAATATATTTTTGAGATTTATTTTTCTTACGAGATAATCTTGAGCCACCAATTTCTCTGGCTTCAAAGCTGGTTAATCTTTCATCAAAAAAGAAAATTGGTAATTTCTTTTCTAAAAAAACATCAAGATTTTTACAAAAATTTAGGGCGAATTGAGTCATGGGAATTTCTGATTCATCCATATCTAAGGGCATTCCAGCAACAATTCCAATCGCCTGATATTCTTCAATTAAGTTTTTAATAACCGCAAAATCTTTTAAATTGCTTTGACGATTAATGATTAATTTTGGTGTAGCAATAAATCTTGAAGCATCTGAAACCGCAATTCCAATGCGTTTAGTGCCAATGTCTAAACCAAGCAATCTACCTAATTTAGGTAAAGACTCACAGGCTTCTTGATTTGTGCTTTTTAAGTCGCTAAAAATAGTCATTATTTTTAATTAAAGTTTTAAGCTTATGTCGGTTACTCCAGATAATATCAAAAAAGTTGCTAAATTAGCAAGAATTGAAATAGCAGAAGAAGCCAGATCTCAAATGGCGGCTCAAGTTGGTGGAATTATTAATTGGGTTGAAAAGCTAAATGAAGTGAATACCGATAATATTGAGCCTTTAACAAATGTTCACGAAGCTTCACTTAGAATGGTTAAGGATGAAATCAGTGATGGCGGTATTGCAGAAGAAGTTTTGCTAAATGCTAAAAATCACAAATATGGCTATTTCACAGTTCCAAAGGTAATAGAATAAATTGCAGCAATTAAGTTTAGACCTTCCAATTAAAGAAAATTCCGACCCTCATTTAGAAGAAGATTTTGTGTTGCTTGATGAAAATTCAGCAGCTGTAAATTTTTTAAGTAAATTTTTTGCTCAAAAGAAATTTTCTCAAGCGCAATTTCCATCTTTGCTTTTAAGGGGCCCTGCGCAATCTGGCAAAACTCACATTCTTAATATTTTTGCTAAAAAATTTCAGGCAGAGTTTTTGCAAATAGCAGAAATTTCTGATCAAAATTTATCGTCATTTTTTTCTGAAAATAAATTTTATATTTTAGAAAATATTAATGAAATTGCTGATGAAAAATTATTATTTCATTTAGTTAATGCCGCTGCTGAATCTAAGGCTTTTTTGATTTTATCTTCACAAAATAAAGCGCAGTTTGAGCTTAAAGATTTATCGTCTCGTATTAAAAATATCTTTGCACTTGAGATTAAAAATCCTAGCCAAGAGGCGATTAAGATGCTTTTAATTAATGCTTTTTCTCGCAAGCAGTTAAAGGTCTCCAAGGGTGTTATTGATTTTATTGCCAGCCATAGCGAAAGGACTTTCGAGGCGGTTGTTGTTTCTGTAAAATTAGTAGAATTTTATACTGCGGAAGTTGGTAAAAATATTACTATAAAAGAGATGAAGAAGATTTTATATTAGGTAGTTTAATTTTACATAATTGCACATTTATTTGTTTTCTTCCCTCTCTTTACTGGAATTGATGAACTAGTATCTGTATTTTGATTTTCTGAAGAATCATCTGGAATTATAGAGGCATATTTTATCTTGCTACCATTTCTTCTGTAAGGCTTAGATGATGGCACTGCTGTTGATTCTATATGCATGGGAGAGAGTATTATTTTATCTAGACTGTCATCATCTTCAGAGGTAAAAGGTCTGACAAAATTATCTTCTACAAGCTCTGGAGTTGATAAATTGCGAGGAAGATTTTCTTTTTTTATTTTAACCCCAGAATGAGTATTGTAGAGTCTTAAAAGATTGTCATTTCTGACTTCATTGCTAAAAATAATTTTAAGAGTTTTTTCAAAACTATGGGGTTGGACAATTCTTCCATCGTCACTTCGCAAAGGTTTAAATTCAGATAATCTAATTATATCTTGCTCTAAGCCAAAAATTACCAAATCTGACAAATTGCCTTCCAGTCCTTCTAAGTCTCTTCCTTCTTTTGTCCTTATTCTAAGGGGTCCTCTTTCTTTTAATAAACTTGCGGTACTTTTTTTAGCGCCAATTAACATCTTTGCCATGTTTAAATGATCGGGGCTTGCTGAATCTGAAGCTATTTCCGATAAATATTCTAATACATTGATTCCATCGCTATTCTTAGATGATGGATCAAAGTCGATTGCTAAAAACCACCTCAATCCCTGTAAAGATTGATCCTTTATAATTTGAGTCAAGGTTTCATTTTGAGTAGAATCTTTAATGTTGTGTGGATCTATAATGTGAGATAGGCTAACCAAGGCATTAATTCCATGCGGATCTTCTTTGTCATATAAGGCAGCAATATGGGCTATTTTAGGAAGGTATTTCTGTCTTTCTTCATCAAGACAAAGTTGGGTTCTAAATTGGTTTGAGTGCATTTTTTGTGAAGCAATTTTTCAAGCTACCATAAAATAATCGATCTCTGCGACATCCTTATCAAAGATTGTGAAGATGTCTGGAATTTCTAAGTTTGTTTTTGCTGCTATTATTTTTGTTCTCATTGTAAAATTAATTATTTAAAAATTTTCCAAAGCAATTTTAGCCACTGACTTTTGCGCAGCTTTTTTTGATTTTCCTTCAGCGCTAAATTTTTTATTTAAACCAGAGATTTTAATAGTCGCTATAAATTTTGGCGCATGATCAAAGCCACCAGATTTTTCTATTAGATATTCGGGAAGTTGTTTGAATTTTAATTGGATTAATTCTTGCAATTGTGAAACGGGGTCTTTTGGTGGGCTGTAATTTCTGTTTAAACGATCTTGCCAAAAATTCATAATAAATTTTTTAACTGATTCGTAATTAGAATCGTTGTAAATTGCCCCAATTAATGCTTCAAGAGCATTTTCTAAATTTCTTTTATTGGTATATCCGCCAAGATTTTTCTCGCCTTTGCTGATTTGAATAACTTCATTAATACCAATTTCTAAAGCAATTTCTGCAAGAACTTCTCCTGAAACTAAAGAGGCTTGACGCTTAGAAAGATCTCCTTCGGTTTCTTTTTGATATTTATTCATCAAAAAATCAGCAATTGTGAAAGATAAAATTTTATCGCCTAAAAACTCTAGTCTTTGATAATTTGGTTTGTGTTTATTTTCTTTGGAAAGGCTTGGGTGGGTGAGGGCTTCTTCCAATAAATCTTGGTTATTGAAATTGTAATTAATTTTTTTACAGAATTTTTCGAAAGAATTTTTCATTATTTGTTTATCATATAATATTCGGTGTAGATCCTGAAACAAGTTCAGGATGACGGAGTGCTAGTTTGTCATTCTCATTTTCCCTTGTCATTCCCGCGAAGGCGGGAATCCAGTTTTGTAGTAAAAATGGATTCCCGCCTTCGCGGGAATGACAAGGGAAAAAAAGAGAGAGTGACAAGGGTTGGTATTAATTAATTTTCTTAAAAACCCTATTAAAGCGAATTGAATGTCCCCAATTCCAGAATTGCCATAATCCTTGTTCCGATGAGAAGAAGACACGCAAAGCTCTGCCAACTAAATTTTCCTCTGGAACATATCCAACTAAATTTTGGAAGCGACTATCTTGTGAATTATCTCTATTATCGCCCATCATAAAATAATGACCTTCTGGCACTTGATAAATTCCTGTATCGTCAACATCTGATTCTCTTTGATCTAATGTTTCAATGACTTTTCCTTCTGGTAAAGTTTCAAGAAATTTTGCTATTTCAACAGTTGGAATTCCGTAAGTTTCATCGTTAAAAATTCCATCACTCACTTTTTCAATTCTTTTATTATTGATGTAAAGCGTGCCTTCTCTTACTTGAATTGCATCTCCTGGTAAACCAATAATGCGTTTAACATAATTAATGCTAGGATTTGACGGCAGGCGAAATACTGCCACATCGCCTCTTTTTGGGGCGCTATACCAAAATCTTCCTTCAAAGAATTTTATGCCAAAAGGAAAAGAGTAGCGACTGTAACCATAAGAAAATTTGGAAACAAAAATGTAATCACCAATTAATAAAGTTGGCTTCATTGAACTTGATGGAATGTGAAATGGCTCGAAGAAAAATGAGCGCACGATTGTGGCGCAAATTATGGCTGCAGCGAGAGTTTTTAAGAATCCGTATTTTGATTCTTCAGGTTTTTGAGTTTTTTTTGTCATGTTATTTTATTAGATTTTTTCCAGTCATTTCTAGTGGTTGAGCAATTTGCAATAGATGTAAAATTGTTGGAGCAATATCGCTTAATATGCCGTTTTTTAGAGTTACGCCATCAAGATTTTTGCCAACCATAATTAACGGAACTGGATTGGTTGTGTGCGAAGTGTGAGGTAAATTATTTTCATCAACCATGCATTCAATATTGCCGTGATCGGCAGAAATTAACATGTAACCGTCTTGCTCTAAGATTAACTTTTCTAACATACCAAGTTGAGCATCAATTGCTTCGCAAGCTTTGATAGAAGCGCCTAAATCACCACTGTGACCAACCATATCAGGATTGGCGTAATTTACGATGATGAAATCAAATTTATCAGATTTAATTGCTGCTGATAATTTTTCTCCAACTTCTAAAGATGACATTTCTGGCTTTAAATCATAAGTGGCAACTGCTGGAGATTTTACTAAAATTCTTTCTTCGCCCGCCATTTTTTTTTCTTGTCCGCAAGAAAAGAAGAAAGTTACATGAGCATATTTTTCAGTTTCGGCAATGCGTAATTGTTTGAGCCCTTTATTTGATAGGATTTCGGGTAAAGAATTTTTTATTTCAGTTGTGGGAAATAAAATTTCGTAAAATTGATTTAATTTTTCGGAATATTCGGTTAGAGCAAGTGCGTGAGAAAAGTTGACTTTTTTAGTTTCAAATTTATTGAAATTTTTATCTAAAATTACTTCAGAAATTTCGCGGGCGCGGTCAGCACGAAAGTTGCAGAATAATAAAGCATCTCCATCTTCAATACCTTGATAATCAGAAATTACACAAGGCAAAAGAAATTCATCATTAATTGAATTTTGATAAGAATTTTTTACCGCTGAAATTGCATCAGAATTTTTTTCACCTTGTCCAAAAGCTATTGAATCATAAGCAAGTTTAACGCGATCCCAATTATTATCTCGATCCATGGCGTAGTATCGTCCAGACACTGTAGTGATTTTTACATTTTTTAATTTTTCTAAATAAATTAAGGCGCTTTTTTGAGCAACATCTCTGCCATCTAAAAAAGCATGAAGCAAAACTTTTACACCATTTTTTGCTAAAAATTCTGCCAAAAAAACTATGTGATTAATGTGAGAATGAACTCCGCCATCAGAAAGCAAGCCCATGATGTGGCAGGCTTTTCCAGAGGCTTTTAAGTCGGAAATTAATTTTTGTAATTTAGAATCTTTTGCCAAACTGCCATCGGAAATAGCATTATTAATTCTTGGTAAATCTTGAAAAATTATTCTTCCAGCGCCAATTGCCATATGCCCAACTTCAGAATTTCCCATTTGTCCTTCAGGAAGACCAACTGCAAGGCCAGAGGTTTCTAATTGTGAGTTTGGATAGGTTTTTAGAAGGTGATTATAGTTTGGTAAATTAGCGCGGGCGATTGAGTTGTTAATATCGCTGTTGTCGCCAATACCCCAGCCGTCTAATATGCAAAGTAGAATTGGTTTTTTTGTCATTTTGTTTTTTATGTTTTTGATGAATTTGAGTCAGAGCTTGTCTTTTCTACCGCCCCTAACCCCTCCTTATCAAGGAGGGGAACTAAAAGTATTTCCTCTCCTTGAAAGGAGGGGTACTAAAAGTATTTCCCTTCTTGATAAGGAGTGGGGCTAAAAGCATTCCCCTCCTTGATAAGGAGGGGTTAGGGGCGGTAGATGAAGCGCATTCTGACTTTTAGCTATTAAAAATCTCCCCAACCAACATTTCCTTCTTCTCACCAGTTTTTCTATCCTTAACCTCTACCTTTCCTGCTGCAGCGCTCTTAGGTCCAACAATAATCTGCGTTGGAATTCCAATCAAATCCATAATAGCAAATTTTTGCCCTAATCCAGCTTTAGTATCATCATAAATAACTTCAACATTCTGCGCTGAAAATCTGTCATAAATTTCCTGACAAACCTTATCACAAAGCTCATCTCCAGACTTAACATTAATCAAAGCAATTTGAAAAGGTGCTACAGATTTAGGCCAAATAATTCCATTTGCATCATGGCTGGCTTCAATGATTGCTCCAACTAAACGCGAAACTCCAATTCCATAAGAACCCATATTTGGATAAATCTTTTCGCCACCAGCGCCCATAACAGAAGCCTCCATAGCTTTAGAATATTTTTGTCCAAAATTAAAAATATGTCCAACTTCAATACCGCGTCGACTTGCTAATTGATCTGGGGCAATTGGGCAATTTTTTTCATCATGCATTTCATCTGCCATAGCATAAATTTTTTGCATTTCTTTAATATCAAAATCTGACTTTTGCGCAAGCTCATCAAATTTCTTATCGTAGAAAATTGCGCTTTCTCCAGTATCTGCTAAAACATGAAATTCATGAGATAAACTGCCGCCAATTGCCCCAGTATCTGCTCTTAAAGCGATTGGCTTCAAACCTAATCTTTTAAAAATTTTGAAGTAAGTGCTGTACATCAAGTCATAAGTTTTGTGAGCTGCAGCTTCATCAATATCAAAAGAATATCCATCTTTCATCAAAAATTCTCGACCACGCATTACACCAAATCTTGGGCGAATTTCATCGCGAAATTTCCAGTGAATTTGATAAAGATTTTTTGGTAAATCTTTGTAAGAAGTAACATTTTTGCGAAAAATATCAGTCACAACTTCTTCATGAGTTGGTCCGTAAAGAATGTTGCGATCATGGCGATCTTTAATTCTAAGCATTTCTTTCCCGTAATCGTCATATCTGCCAGATTCAATCCAAAGCTCTGCGGGCTGAATTGTTGGCATTAAAATTTCTAAAGCACCAGTTTTGTTAATTTCTTCTTTAACAATTTTTTCAATGTTGCGCAAAACCTTTAATCCTAAAGGTAGCCAACTATAAATTCCCGAAGCAGTTTGACGAATCATGCCAGCGCGAATCATTAATTGATGCGAAGCAATTGTGGCGTCAACAGGATTTTCTTTAAGAGTTGGTAAAAAATATTGAGAAAGTTTCATGATTATTTTATGAGTTTTTTAATAAAATTCTGCGCAGCTTTTATGCCGCGAATGTCAATTGAATGGTCTAAATGAGGCATTGAATGGGATTCGAAAGAAATTTTTTGTTGTTCAAGAATTTTTTTAGCTTCTAAAAAATTTTCAAAAGGTACTACAGAATCAGCTTCGCCATGAATTAAACAAATATCTGGTCTTGAAATTATTTTTTCTCCAAGCAGTTCTGGCATAACTAATTTTCCTGAAAATGAAATTATGCCAGCTGGTTTTTTAGGGGCGGTTAGGCCTTGATAAAGGCTCATCATGCCGCCTTGCGAAAATCCTACTAAAAATAAATCTTTATAACCCAAAGAAAATCTTTCTAATTGAGAATCAATAAAATTAGTTAAAATTTTATTAGAACTTTTGACATTTGGGGTCATTTCGGCAATGCTTTTGTAAGTAAAGCCACGATAAAGTGAGAACCATTGATAAGCGTCTGGAAAACCACCTTCCCAAGCTTCAGGAGCATTTGGTGAAATGAAGTGGGCATCTGGCAAAACATGGGAAAATTCATGATGTAGGCTAAGTAAATTTTCGCCATTAGCACCATAGCCATGTAAGAAAATAACTAGATATTTTGGATTTTGTGCAGCAGCATGCTCAACAAATTTTAGTTGCGTCATAATTTTATAATTCGTTTGGGAGTCAGATTTTAAAAGATATGTTAACTATTGATAATCTCTCATTATTCAAAAATCACAAGAAAATTTTTGAATCTATTGGTTTTTCGGTTGCTTTGGGTTCAGCTCTTATTGTTAACGGCAAGAACGGCTCAGGCAAAACTAGTTTGTTGAAAATTTTGGCAGGAATTTCTAAGCAAAGTGCGGGAAAAATTCTGTGGAGTGACATGGATGTTGAGAAAATTCGTGATGATTTTAACGGAGATTTACAATTTTTGGGTCATAAAAATTTTCTAAAACAGGAATTAACGGTTGAAGAAAATTTAAGATTTTATGCTAAGCTTTCTGATTCTGAAATATTGATTCCAGCGGCTTTGAGTTTTTTTAAATTAGAAAATTTAGCTCACGAAAAAGTAAAAAAACTTTCGGCTGGTTGGCAAAAAAAAGTTATGCTTTCTAAATTATTATGTTGTCCTGCAACTTTGTGGTTTTTGGATGAGCCTTCGGAAAGCCTTGATAAAGAAGCTAAGGAAAGGCTTTGTGGCTTGATTGAAACTAAAATAAAAGATGGCAAGGGCTTGGTGGTGATTGCAACTCATGATGAGATTTTTTCAAAATTGGGGCCGGTGATTATGATGGAGGATTTTGTTTAGGGGAGACTTCAATCACAAGTTCAATCTTTAATTGTTTCTAATAATCTTCGTCTCAAATCCTGCGCCATCGCCATTTCCAATAACTTCCAAAACTTTCGGTAAAATTACCTTAAGCCTTTCATCCAAATGCCACGGAGCGTTAATAACAAACATTCCACAAGCACTCATTTTAGTTTCTTCTGCATGCTTTTTTCCAATTCCAAAAGTCACATGCATGATTTTTTGGAAAGGTAAAGCCGTAATTTCTTTATAAAAATTCTTTAAAACTTTTTCTTCACCAACCTTGTCAATAATTGGATGCCAAATCAAATAAGTGCCGTGAGCAAAGCGTTTATAGCCTTCTTTTAATGCTAAAATTGTTTTTTCATAATCGGGGCTGATTAATTCTTGATCTTTTTCAAAAGCGGGATCAATTATTACAAGCCCTCGTTTTTCAAGTGGTGGAAGCTTTGAACTTAAGAGATGAAAACCATCTTCTCTGGTTAAGGAAAATTTTGGATTACCAGCAAAATGTCTTTTTAATTCAGCAAAATCTTCACGATTTAATTCAGCAAAAATAGCGCGATCTTGAGAGCGTAAATAATCTTTGATGATAATTGGCGAGCCAGCATAAGTCTTAAGCTTTTCAGGTAATTCATCAATTTCACAACGATTAGTTTTCGCTAAAATTGTTAAATATCTTGGAGGTAAAATATCTAAGAAATTTGGCTGATTAAAAATCTTTTTTATTCCCTCTTCTGCTTCAAAAGTTTTAAGAGATTTTTCATCAAAAAGATTATATTTTCCAATTCCAGCATGAGTGTCTAAAACAAAAAATGGCGTAGGTTTTTCGTGAAACTTTTCTAAACAAAGACAAAGAATTGTGTGTTTAAAAATATCGGCAAAATTGCCAGCGTGGTAGATGTGATGGTAGTTCATAGTTGATTATTAAATTTCTTTTTTGCTACATTCTGATCTGGGAAGACAGATATTGCTCTTAGTTTTGGGTTTGTATTAGGAGTTAAATTAATCTTTATTTTTTCTGAATTTGCCTCTCTGTTTCTAACTGCATTTTCGGTTTGTATTATTGCCGCTTCTGCAGCTAATCCAAGAAGCTTATTTGTTTTCTCTTCTTCGTCTAAACCAGTATCTTCTATTATTGAATCATGTATTGATTTTATCTTTGAGGAAAGAGGCGCTATATCATCTACTAGACTGCTATGAGCTGCAATTGAAGAGCTTTCCGTAAACTTTCGATATTCCTCGATTTCAGAGTCACTAGGATTTTTTTCATTGGTAAATTTTCCAAAAAGTCTCCAAACCCCTAACTGAGAATCAATATAACCAGCTTCTGATGATCTTTTTTTGAATTTATCAAAATAACTTTTGATATGTTTCTCATGTCTTGGATTAGAAGCATCAAGCGTAGTAGTTTTTTCTGCTCTCTTTTTTGCATTGCCATATTTATTTTTCATGCAACTTATCCAAAAAATAACCCTGTAATAACATAGTTTGTTAACAATATCGTAATTGACGCTGCCACAACTGCATTAGTTGTAGCAATTCCAACCCCTTCAGCGCCGCCTTTAGAATTATAGCCAAAATAACAGCCCATAATTGCAATTACAAAACCGAAAACTGCTGCCTTTGTAAGTCCAGAAACTACATCAACTGTTTCTAAAAATTTGATAGTGTTATTTATGTAAGGTCCAGGTGAGAATCCAAGGCTGTGAACGCTTACCAGATAACCGCCCATCACGCCAATAATGTCAGCAATTAAAACTAAAAATGGTAACATTAAAACACCAGCAATAACCCTTGGAGCAACTAAATATCTAAATGGATTAGTGGAAAGTGTACGAAGCGCGTCAAGTTGTTCAGTAACTTTCATGGTGCCAATTTCGGCAGCCATTGAAGCGCCAACGCGACCAGCAACCATTAGACCAGCTAAAACGGGCCCAAGTTCACGAGTGATTGATAAAACAACAACTGTGGCAATGGTGCTTTCAGCATTGAAACGAGAGAATCCAGAATAGCTTTGTAAAGCCAAAACCGCGCCAGAAAAAATTGCTGTTAAACCAACAACTGGCAAAGAAAAATATCCAATTTGAATGATTTGGCGTAAAATTATTCTTGGATAAAATGGTGGCGTGAAGCAAGCTTTAACAGCATTTCCAGCAAATATAACAATTTCTCCAAGCTTGCTTAAATTAAGTAAAGTGAAGTTACCAATTTTTTCTAAGAAATTTAAAGTTTTGGAAAATATTTTTTCTGGCATTTTTTATTTTTGGGTTGATTTTTTTAAATAGATTATCAAGTTATAGTGCATAAATATTCTTTTAAGCAAAGAATTTTTGATAATTAATAGACCATCCTAAAATCACCCGTCTCAATCGCTTAGGCGATTGATCCACCCTCTTTTTCAAAGAGGGCTAAAAGCGGTAAGCCCTCTTTGAAAAAGAGGGTAGATGACTGCGATAGCAGTCAGACGGGTGATTTAACTGACCATATAAATAACAACATTTTTAGTGTTTAAAGAAAAAGCTAAATACATTTCCAAAAATTTTATACTCCCAATTCTTTTGGTGCTTTTTGTTGCTGGGCGTAGTGTTTTATTGGTTCATAGCTTTTCACATCAAGAATTTAATCAAGGAATTAATGGCTTTAAAAAAATTCAGCAAGTTACCATTCAAGACAAAAATATTTTAGAAAAAATAATATTTTTTCATTCTGGAAATTCTTCTGATTCATCTAAAAAAGCGGCTGATTGCTCTTTATGTGCTTTGTCTAATTTGCAAAATCAGGTTTTATTTTCCGCTGTTTTTGCTTTTGCAATAACAGCTTTTTATTTGGCTTTTATTTCTCGAGATTTCAATCGAGTTAAACTTTCTTATCTTCTTTTTTCTTACTCTTCCCGCGCTCCACCGCAAGTTTCTTAAAATCTTTTTATTAACCTCTTGTACACTTTTGTCATTTAATCAGTTGGTCTTGTCATTCCCGCGAAGGCGAGAATCCAGCTTTTTTAGATATTATCGATTCCCGCCTTAGCGGGAATTACAAGCAATGGAATGATAAATTTGTATTAATCAAAATATAAATTAATGCTTTTTTATGAAAAAATATTTCTCTGTAACGCTGCGTTTTTTGGCGTCTTTTCTTTTAATGGCGGAAAGTTTATTCCTGTCATCGACTCAATCTCAGGCATCAGAACCCGAAGCTGTAGAATATCAAATCACAGCTAAAAAACTTGATGATTCTCGTAATAAATTATCGCCAAAAACTGGCGGTAGCTCTTTTTCTTTTAAACAAAAAGATATTGATAATTTGCCACAAGGTCAGGCAACTTCGCTTAATCAAGTGTTGCTGCGCGCGCCTTCCGTGGTGCAAAGCACTCAAGGACAGCTTTATGTGCGAGGAGATCACGCTAATTTGCAATATCGTATTAATGGCGTGATGTTGCCAGAAGGGGTGTCGGGTTTTGGTCAATCTTTAGATGTGCATTTTGCAGATAAAATTGATTTTTTGACTGGTGCAATGCCCGCGCAATATGGATTTAGAACTGCTGGTGTGGTTGATATTCAAACCAAAAGTGGTGCTTTTGGTAATTCAAACAGATCAGAAGTGATGGTTGGCGGGAATGATACTACTGGCTTAAATCAACAAATAAGCGGCTCTAAAGGTAACTTAAATTATTATTTAAATGCTTCTTATTTGCAAAATAATCGTGGTATTGAAGCAACCAGTTCTGCTAGAAAATCAAATCACAATGATAACAGCCAAGACAAGCTTTTTGGCTATTTTTCTTATTTGATAGATGCTTCCAAACGATTTAATGTGATTGTTTCTAACTCTACAAATCGCTTTGAAATTCCTAATAATCCTAATCAAAATCAGGAATATATTTTAAATGGTTTTAATGATTTTTCTTCTTCTAATTTAGACCAAACTCAAAATGAATCAAATAAGTTTGTGGTGGCGTCTTTACAGGGAGTAAGTGACACGGATGTGGAATATCAAATGTCGTTATTTAGTCGTTACAGTGATTTGAAGTTTAAATCGGATTATGTGGGAGATTTAATTTTTAATGGCATTTCATCAAATTTAAATAGAAGCAGTTTTGCCAATGGCGCGCAGGCTGATTTTACTTATGCTTTGAATGAAAAAAATACTTTGAGAAGTGGTTTTTTATTCAGTAATGATCGCGTTAAAAGTGCCACTGATAATGCGGTTTTTGAAACTGATTTGGACGGCGAACAAATTGCTTTTGATCCTTTAAAAATAAATGAAGCCAGCGCTAAAGATTCACAATTTGTAGGAATTTATTTGCAAAATGAATGGCAGGCTTTGGATAAATTAATCATTAATTATGGAGCGAGGTTTGATGCTTCATATTCTTATGTTAATGAAACTCAGCTTAGCCCAAGATTTGGTGCAATTTATGATTTAACTTCAAAAACCAAACTTCATGCGGGATATTCTCGCTACTTTACTCCGCCGCCAAGTTCGGCAATTTCTGAAACTGTTCGTAGTAAATTTGAAAATACCACTAATGCTTCAGAAAGTTCTGAAAATGCTAAGGTTAAGGCAGAAAGAACCCATTATTATGATATTGGAATTTCTCATAAAGCTACGCCAAATCTAACTTTGGCTGTTGATGGTTATTACAAACAAATCAGAAACTTGCTTGATGAACATCAATTTGGTAATTCTTTAATTTACACGCCATTTAATTATGAGAAAGGAAAGGCTTACGGTATTGAGTTCAAGGCTGATTATAAAAAAGATAATTTTGCTTCTTACTTTAATTTGTCCGCTCAAAATGCTTATGGTAAGAATATAATTTCTGGTCAATATATTCATGATTCTGACGAGCTTGATTATATTTCTAAAAATAACATTACTTTAGATCATAGCCAAACTTACACAATGTCGGGTGGAGCTTCATATTTGCTGCTTGGCACCAAATATAGTGCTGATGCAATTTATGGTTCTGGACTTCGCACAGGAGATAACAATTTAAATACCATGCCATCTTATTTGCAGGTTAATGCTGCCGTGGCAAGAGATGTTGAATTATTTTCTGCTGGTAAAGTTAATTTACGCCTTGCTGCTGTGAATGTGTTTGACAAGGTTTATCAATTTAGCGATGGTTCTGGAATTGGCATTAGCGCTTCGCAATATGCTATGAGAAGGACATTTTATTTGATTGCTAGTAAGTCGTTTTAGTTTTTTAAGGGAAAGTAAATTTTGCTGTGTGGACCCCGTCATGCAAAGGTCTGATAAACTTTGTTATGTTGAGCGTAGCGAAAAATCTCTTTAAGCTTCAAGAGATGTTTCACTTCGTTCAGGATGGCAATTAGAGTAAGCGTCACCCCGTCGCATGACGGGGTCCACGCAGTAATAACAAATTAAGATGCCAATATTCAACAAAAACAATTAATATAAATATGAACATTATCGAACAAACCATAAACGCCACCAAGCTTGGCGGTGTAATAATGTATCCACTTATAATTTTATTCATCATGGCAATTGCCTTGATAATTGATAAAATTTTAATTTATAAAAAATTAGTTAAACTTCCTAAAGACTTGCTAGAGTTGATCGAAACTTATGGTTTTTCTTGGAATGAATTAGAAGAAAAACTAAAAAACCTGCCATCACAAAATTATTATCGCAGATTTTTTTTAGTAATTTCGCAAAATAAATCAAGACCAATTTGGTGGTTAGAATCAAGGGCTGGTGATGAGGTAAAGTTGATCGAAAAATCTTTAGCTGGTGGTTTGTGGATTTTGGAAACTATTGTTACAGTTGCGCCACTTTTGGGTTTGCTTGGAACTATTGCGGGCATGATGGACTCATTTAAATTAATTGGCGATGACACTTTAATTAATCCAACTGGCGTTACGGCGGGAGTTGCGCAAGCTTTGATTGCAACCGCCTTTGGTTTAGGAATTGCTATTTTTTCTCTCTTCGCTTTTAACTATTTTTCGCGTCGTCAAGATCAATTGCTTGATGAGTTAGAAAGCCTTGGCACTAGAATGACTGACCATATCAGATTAGACCGCGAGGAAAAATAATATGAAATTTTCCAGATCAAGAAAATCAAAAAAAGGTCGTATCGAAATTATTCCGATGATTGATGTGATGTTTTTTTTATTAGCCACTTTCATGTTGGCGTCGCTTTCTATGCATCGTCTTGACTCTTTGCCAGTTAATCTGACTCAAGGTAAAGCAACGAAAATTGAAAAAGATGAAAAAGTTACTTTAACAATTAATAGTCAGAATCAGCTATTTTTAAATAAAGAACCGGTTGAGTTGGAATCTTTAGCAGAAAGGCTAAGGCCCTTGTTAAAAAATTCTGATGGCGTGGTGATTGTGGCTGCTGATAAAGACGCAAAGCAAGGAGTTGTATCGCAGGCAATGCTTAAATCTCGTGAGGCTGGAGCGTTGCATTTTTCAATTATTGTGCGGGGTCAATGAAATATCCTTTAGCAAGTTTTGGTCTGACTTTCTTGATTTTTTGTGTTGTAGCAATCTTATTGTCTTTCTCTTTTTCTAAAAAAAATCTTAAAGAAATTAAATTAATACCAGCGACCATAGAGATAGATTCTATGATGGTTAATGAGGCTTCGGAAGTAAAAAAATTCTCAGAAGAAAAGCTAGATAAAAAGATGAATTTGCCAGCAATTACAAAAGAAAAACAATCAAAAGAAAGTGAAATAAATAAAAAACAAGTTGCACAAAAATCTTCAGAAAATAGTGATCCAAATTCCAAAAACAAAGTTCTGATTTTATATGGGCCACTTCCAAAAATTCCCGATCATTTAAGAGATGAGGCTTTCAACAGCTTTGCCATGGCGCGCTTTTACATTAACAAAAATGGTTCATCTAAGGTTGAATTAATAAAACCTTGCAGCAACCCTGAGTTGAATTATTTATTATTAAAAAGTTTGGCGAAGTGGAAATTTGCTGAGTCGGATAAGAATTCTGTACAGGACATTAGGGTGAATTTTAGAGTGGAGTAAGGTTGTAATACTTTGTTATTCCCGCGAGGTCGGTGATTGGGAAAGATAAATAAGAGATGGATTCCCGCCTTCGCGGGAATGACAAATATGTAATTTATTTTTTTACTTCAAGTTTGATTTGATGTTTTTTACTTAGAAAAACTACCATAAAAAATAACCCCAAACAATAAATTACATTCCAGCCAGCCATTGAAAGACCAAGAAATACAAAAGCTGGCTCATCACACCTAATGGCTTTTGTTTTGCTTAATGCCTCTTTTAAATCTTCTAAATTATCAATATTATTTAAATTTTCTGATGAACAAGTTGTGGGGCCTTGGAAGATTTTTTTCTCAACCCCAGCATGGTAAATAGCGATTGCAGCGTTTATTAAAAGAAGCAGGGCGCAGAGATAAATTGTGATTTTTTTGATTTTTTCAGATTTGAGAAAAAATAAAGCAAGAGAGGTGAGGGCTATGATAACAAAAAATGGTTTGCGTTGGTAGAGGCATAATATGCAGGGCTGGAGATTGAAGATATATTGGCTGATATAAGCGCCAGTAAGGGCTGCTATTGACGACAGTAGAAGGAATAATAAAGTTATTTTATAAGCAAAAAGAGATCCTTCATTGCGCTCAGGATGACAAAGTCTGTCAAAAAATCCTTTGCTACGCGGGACATGACACAGTTTATCATCCTGAGCGTAGCGAAGGATCTCTTGTGATTTACTTTTTAAGTCATCCATTATTTCTTGCTCAAAATTTTCTTCGCCAAATCCTTACGCAATTCAACGGCTGGCTGATTGAAAGGATCGATCTTTTTAACATAAGAAATTAAAATTGTTTCTAAAAACATCTGCATCATTAGCCCACCTAAAACTTCTTCATTCATTTTTTCAATATCAAAAATTCTAATTGGCAGTTTTTTCTTATTTAAAACTTCAATTGTAGTTTCTTGTTCAATTTTTACGATATCGCTTAACTTTTTGCCGCCAAATAAGGTTGGGCAAGATGGTAAATCTTTTACCATAAAATCATCGCTGTGATTTTTTTGAGTTAAAAATGTAAAAAATTTATCTTTTGGGCCTTCAAGATAAAGTTGTAGTTGGCTGTGCTGATCGACTGTTCCCATTGAATTTATTGGTGTTGAGCCAAATCCAGATTTTCCTAAAGATTCTGCCCAAAGTTGACGATACCAATCAGTGAAGTTTTTTAAATTATCAATGTAGGGCATAATAACGCTGTTAGTGAAGCCTTTGTCGTAAAGATAAAGTTGAATTGCGCAAGAATTTATGATTGCATCATTATTCAAAAATTCAGTGATAATTTTTTCTGCACCATTTCTGATTTTTTTAACATTAATTCCACAAAGCAAAGCTGGAAGCATTCCCACAATAGAGAAGCAAGAATATCGGCCACCAATTTTTTCAGGATGATGAGCAATTTCCGCGCCAATTTTTTTGGCAATTTTGGCAATAGAATTTTCTTCTGATTGAGTAACGAATAAAAATTGATCAGAAAAATTTTTAATTTTTGCTTTCTTCAATTCGTCTAATATTACCAAGGTTTGGCAGATGGTTTCAATAGTTTCGCCTGATTTGCTGATGACTAAGAAAAATGTATTTTTAAAGTCAATTTTGTCTAAAGAGATTTTGATAGTTGAAGGATCTATTGATTCCAGAAATTCAACTTTATTTTGATCTTTTAATGATGCTAAAGTTTTGCCACCAAGGCTTGATCCACCAACGCCTAACACTAAAACTTTTTTAAATTTAGATATTTTTTTTGCCAGAAAATCAAAATGCTTCAGATCATTTTTTTCAAAAATAACATCAATCATTGCTAGTTTTTTATCAGCAATTTCTTGGCGTAATTTTGATGCTGTTTGTTGGCAGTTTTTGTAATATTTCTCTAAGTCTTTCGTGGAAGGAATGTTCTTAAAGTGTTGCAAATAAAGGTTTTTAACTGGCATTAAGGTTTTTAAATGTTGTTATTGTCTTAAATTCTATTTATTAAAAAAATGGATTCCCGATAGCGCGGTCAGTGACAAGGTAGATATTTAAGTCATAAGATCTTTAAAATGAAGGACAAAAACTTGTAATATTTTTTTTGATACTTATATTTGGGCAAGTTCTGATTCATTTTTGAAAACAAAATCCTTTTATTTATACTTTCGGCTGGGTAGCAAAGTGGTAATGCAGGAGCCTGCAAAGCTCCTATGCGTCGGTTCGATTCCGACCCCGGCCTCCATACTTTCTTTTATTATTTTACTTCGTCATTTTTTCTTTGGCTAATTCTTGGCTCTCTTAGATAAATTGCTTCAGAAAATTCTTCAAACTGCTCATCTCCATAAATTTTTTCATAAGCCAACAAGCCAACTAAATCAGCTTCAATTACATCTTCTTCAAGATTGATTTCAAATTTCAAATTATTTTTTAGCAAAATTTCGGAGATTATTTTTTTGCCACTTCCGCAGAGGAAAAAATTTTTCTTTGGTAAAAAATTAATAATATCTTCGAGTTTAACTAATTGAGATTTGGTAATTTGTTTTAATTTGCCATTTTCTGATACAAAGCTTCCAACAAAAAATTCATCCATTCTGGCGTCAATAGCTACAAAAATTTCTTCTGATTTTTGGCGATATTTAAAGGCTAAAACTTCAAGTGAATCAAGTGAAATAAGAGGTAAATTAGTGGCTATTTTTAAGGTGCGCGCGGTGCTAAGTCCAATTCTCACACCAGTAAAACTTCCCGGTCCAGAAGTGCTGGCGATGAAATTCAAATCTTGGTACCAAATATTACTTGTTTGCAGAATTTTTTCAATTTCAGGAATTAGAATTTCTGATTGTTTACCACTTTCATAAGTTGTGGTTTTGGAAAGAATTTTTTTATTCTCAAGAAGGGCGACAGAAAGATTGGAATTAGTGGTGTCAAACGCAAGAATTCTCATAAGCGTTGCTAATTAATTCTAACTTTAATGCTTGGAATATCTAAAGAAAAAGCTGGAATTTTAGCATCAAATGTTTCGCCATTATTTTTTTGCATTTTATAATTACCAGTCATGATGCCAGAAGGATGACGCAAATGTACGCCGCTGCTATATTGAAAATTACCATTCATTGCTATTAAAGGTTTTTCACCAACTACGCCTTCTCCGTCAATTTCTTGCACTACGCCTTTTTCATCAATTATTTTCCAATGGCGATTGATTAATCGTAAATCTTCTGAGCTTTTATTTTCAATTTTTACATGATAAACCCAGACAAATAGACTTCCAACGGCGCTAACTTGGCTATCGATGAATTCTGGATAGACGCTAACTTCAACGCCATTAGTGTTGAAGAGATATGATTGTTTGGGGAAATTTTCTGATATATTTGGCAAAAGATCTTCCAGCGATTTATTAGGTTTGATAATTTTTTGTTTCACTATTTTAGAGTATTTAATTGTTTAGACTTTAGAACCTTACTCCATTCTGTCTGTCATATCAACGGTACTCATCAGTTCTTTAAGATCTATAACTCCTGAAACAACTTTTTGTAATCCGTCTTCTACCATGGTTTTAAAACCTTTACTGACAGCGTGAGTAAACATTTCTTTACGACTTGCTGAGGCCATAATCATGTCATCAAGCTCTCTATCAAAAGGTAAAATTTCATTTATAACTATACGACCTTTATAGCCATTTCCACATTTATCGCAACCTACAGCTTTAAAAAGAGAGGTTATATTTTCATATTTAGGTCCAAGTAATCTTTTTTCAAATTCTTCAACTGGCTGTTCTTTTTTGCAATGTGGACATAGTTTTCTGGCTAATCTTTGCGCAACAACTCCAATAAAAGAGCCAGCCATTAAATAGTTTGGAACTCCCATGTTAAGTAATCTTGGAATTGCACCTAAGGCATCGTTTGTGTGCAAACTGCTATACACTTGGTGACCAGTCATTGCTGCTTGAATTGTGGTAGTGGCGGTTTCTTTGTCGCGCATTTCTCCAATTAGAATTACATCGGGGTCTTGTCGTAAAATAGCTTTAATACCAGTGGCGAAATCTACGCCACTATCAGCCTTTATGTTAGACTGTCTAATCATGGGAATGCGATATTCTACAGGATCTTCCAAAGTCATAATATTTTTATCAACAGAGTTGACGAGGTTTAGAACCGTATAAAGGGTGGTTGTTTTGCCGGAGCCAGTTGGACCAGTAAGAATGATTACGCCCTCAGGTCGTTTTACTAATTTTTTTAGCAGATTGACGCTATCTTCACTAAAGCCTAATTTATCTAGTGAGACGATTGATTGCTTTTCATCCAAAATACGCATAACGATATTCTCACCGCTAATGGTTGGCTGAGTTGATACCCGAAAGTCAATTTTGCGTCCCAATATTTCAGAATGCACATGTCCATCTTGTGGTTTACGGCTTTCAGCGATGTTCATGCCTGCCAAAATTTTTAATCTTACGGCAATTGCTGACCAATAATCTTTGTGAATAGAACGAATTTGCACCATCTTTCCGTCAATACGATAGCGAATACGCAAGAAAAGTTGTTCTGGCTCAAAGTGTAAATCTGAAGCTCCACGGTGAACTGCGTCAGTTAAAATCGCATCTACCAAACGCACCATTGGACTTCTGTAATCGCCACGCAAATGCGCTTCATCATTAATGCTTTTCTTATCTGAGCTATGTTCAATTTCTTTTAAAATTCCCTCAATAGACATTTCATAGTCATAATATTGATCTATGGCGTGCAAAATGTCGGTTTCTGGAATGTAAACTGGAATGATTTTGAAATTAGGTGGAAAGCTTCTTTTGACTTGATCAAGGGCAATAATGTCGAATATGTCAGACATGCCTATTGTTACTACATTTTCAGTGCAAGCAACGGCAATTAATTTATTGTGAATGGCAAATTCTTTGGAGATTTTTTTTACTAATCTAGAATCAATAATTGATGATTTTAGATCAAATGTATTAGAGCCAGAATTTTCGTTTAAAATTTCCCCCAAAGCACCTTCGGAGATAAAACCCATTTCAACCAAAATTGCGCTAACTGTTTTGGTGCCCTTTAGCCTCTCTTGTTCTTTGGTTGCAATTAACACCTGATCTTCAGAGATAACTTTTTTCTCTAATAATCTTGCTGCAATGTCGGTAATTGATGATATCATCTTAAATCCTGAGATTTTTAATTGTTTGTGAAAAAAACTAATTCAATAATCCGATTAGCTTCCTATATTGTCAAGAATACAAACCTTAAAAATTATTAAAAACACATGACTGTATTAAGAACCTGTTTAGTATCCTTTTTATTTCCATATTTAGTCCTATTTTTACTTATTTTTTAGTAAAATTACTCTAAATATATTCCGATATTCATCGTAATTTTACTAAAAAAACGTTAAAAATATGCCAAAATCTGAAAATAAAAAGGATACTAAACAGGTTCTAACAAGATTTGCTCCATCCCCAACTGGATATTTACATATTGGTGGTGCAAGAACCGCTTTATTTAATTATCTTTTTGCTAAACACAATGGTGGAAAATTTTTACTTAGAATTGAAGATACTGATGAAAAAAGATCAAGCAAAGAAGCGGTTGATGCGATTTTACAAGGTCTTGATTGGCTTGGTTTGAAGCATGACGATGCTTTTGTTTTACAGTCAAAAAATTTAGAGAGACATAAAGAAATTGCTCAAAAATTGCTTGAGAAAAATCAGGCTTATTTATGTTACACTTCTGCTGAAGAATTAGAAGAAATGCGAAAAAATGCTGAAGCGAAAAAAGAAGTTTTTCGTTTTAAAAGTCCGTGGCGCGATAAAGCTCAATCACAAAGTTCAACTGTAAAACCTGTAATTAGAATCAAAGCTCCTGTTGAAGGAGAAATGTTGATAAAAGATTTGGTGCAAGGAGAAATTCGTGTAAAAAATTCTGAACTTGATGATTTGGTGATGTTGCGTGGTGATGGCACTCCAACTTACATGATGGCGGTTGTGGTTGATGACCACGATATGAATATTACGCATATTATTCGTGGCGATGATCATTTGACTAATGCTTTCAGACAAAAAGTTATTTATGAAGCGATGGAATGGAAAGTTCCTGAATTTGCTCACATTCCTTTAATTCACGGGTCTGATGGCGCTAAAATGTCAAAAAGACACGGCGCAACTTCGGTGATTGAATATAAAGAAATGGGCTATTTACCTGAAGCGATGCGTAATTATTTATTGCGACTTGGTTGGTCACATGGTGATTCTGAAATTATTTCTGATGCGCAGGCGATTGAATGGTTTAATTTGGAGAAGGTTGGTAAATCGCCAGCTAGGTTTGATTTTGTTAAGCTTGATTCGGTTAATAAGCATTACATAAATCAAAAAACTGAAGAAGAGCTATTTGATTTAGTTCAAGAACATAATGATAATTTAAGATCTGAAATTAATTCTTTAGAAGATAGTAAGGAGAGAATTGTAAAAGCTTTAAAGTTCATTAAGAAGGGAGCTACAACAATAGATAACATAGAGAGTCAGATTGCTTGTTACCGTAAAGGTTTGGTAATGATCTGGAAAGACCCAGAGAAGATAAAATTCTTTACAGAAAATAAATCTTTAATCAACGGTTTACAAAAAGTTTTTACCGACTTAGAAGATTGGAGTCATGATGGAATAAAGAATTCTCTTAATAATTTTGCTGTTGAAAAAGGAATAAAGCTTAAAGATTTTGGTCCTTTGCTGCGTATTATTTTAACTTTTTCGCCTAGCGTAGAGCCTGATGAGATTAGAGATGGAGAGAAGATTGTCGACAATAATACAGAAAATTCTTCTGGTGGAATTTTTGATGTGATTGAGATTTTAGGGAAAGATGAAGTGGTTGATAGGATTGGGTTTGCAATGGTTAAGTAAATAAATATAAACAATTTCGGTCTAATAATCCTCCCCTTGAGGGAGTATCGAAGCTGCTTTGCAGCTTCGAGGAGGGGTCAAAAGTTTAATTATGTTGTTGTATAAGCCCCTCCTCGAATCGCTACGCTCTTCGATCCTCCCTCAAGGGGAGGATAATTAGACCGAGCTTGTTTTTAGTCTGATGGTAGTTTTTGGCGACAAAACTTTAATTGATTTTAGTTTTTTGAAGGCTAAGTTTGGCATCGGTTTCACCATCAACTTGATTAACCAAATAAATTCACCAATGAACACTGCCATTATGAATAATCCAACTTTACCACAATTTTTTACCAATCCGATTAAAGCTCTTCACAGGCTTAGAGATGCTGGTTTCACCGAACAGCAAGCTGAGGCTCAGATTGAAGTTTTTAGCGAACATGTTGAAGCAAATCTTGCGACTAAAAGAGATCTTATAGATCTTGAAGTGAAGATGAGTACAAGAATTAAAGAGCTTGAACTAAAGATTGAAATTAGATTTAAAGAAATAGAAGTAAAGTTGCAAGAAATGGAAATGAAACTTACAATAAGAACTGGCGCGATTACCAGCGCAGTAGTTGGATTTTTTTACATTTTAGAAAAATTTTTCTAAAATTTTTGAAGTAGATTTTAAAAATCTCATCAGGGAGCCCCCGCAAATTTTAATTAATTTAAGTTATTGGATTTTAGCAAGCTGATTGCTTGACTATTTTCAATGCCGAAAAGGGTTCTCACAAAATATGCCAAAAAATTATTTATTCACTTCTGAGTCAGTTTCTGAAGGTCATCCTGATAAAATCTGCGATCAAATTTCTGATAGTTTGGTGGATGCTTATCTAAAAAAAGATCCATTTTCTCGTTTAGCAATTGAGACTTTTGCTACTACCAATCGCGTTATTGTTGGTGGAGAAATTCGCGCGCCAGAAATTTCTAAATCTGAAATTGATGATATTATTCGTAGTACTGTTAGAGAAATTGGTTACGAACAAGATGGTTTTCATTGGAAAAATCTTGAAATTACTAATTTGATTCATGAACAATCTGCTGATATTGCGATTGGTGTGGATGCTTCTGGTTCTAAAGATGAAGGTGCTGGAGATCAAGGAATTATGTTTGGTTATGCCTGCAAAGAAACCGAAGCTTTGATGCCTGCGGCAATTTATTACGCCCATCGTATTTTGCACAATATTATGAATGCGGTTAGATCTGGTGAAATAAAGGGTTTGGGTACAGATGCTAAAAGCCAAGTTACTCTTGTTTATGAAAATGGAGCGCCAGTTCGCGCTGAAACAGTTTTAGTTTCAATTCAACACAAAGAAGGTGTCACACAGCAACAAGTTAAAGATTTAATCAGACCTTATGTTGAGAGAACTTTGCCTAAAGGCTGGATGTGTGATGATGTTAAATTCTTAGTTAATCCAACTGGAAAATTTGTAATTGGTGGACCTGATGGCGATGCTGGTTTGACTGGTAGAAAAATTATTGTTGATACTTACGGTGGTGCAGCACCTCATGGTGGCGGGGCTTTTTCTGGAAAAGATCCAACTAAAGTTGATCGTTCAGCAGCTTACATGGCGCGCTATTTGGCTAAAAATGTGGTGGCTGCGGGTTTAGCTGATCATTGCACCATTCAAATTGCTTACGCAATTGGTGTTTCCAAGCCTTTGTCGCTTTATGTGAATAATCACAAAACTGGAATCGAAGGTGAAAATTTGGTGAAAGTTATTAATGAGTTGGTTGATCTTTCGCCTCGTGGAATTAGAAATCATCTGCAATTAAATCGCCCAATTTACAAAAGAACCGCAACCTACGGTCATTTTGGTCGTGAGCCTGAGGCTGATGGAGGTTTTAGTTGGGAGAAGACTGATTTGGCGGAGAAGTTGAAAAAGTTGGTTTAGTTTAGAAGGCACTTGGTGCGGGTTGGCATTTGCAATGCCGACCTGTGTTTATTAAAATTATAAAAGTTAGAAAATTTTAGCAAACACAAGGTCGGGTTTAAAAAACCCGACCAGCTAGACACAGAAACAATTTACAAAACCCAAAAAACTCACAACAAATGCTAAACATATTCCTAATCGCAATTGGTGGTGCACTTGGTTCTGTTGCCAGATATTTATTTTCAGAATCAATAATTCATCTAATTCGTATTCAAAATTATTTTAAAAATTTCCCCACCCACTTTCCCTTGGCAACATTTTCTGTAAATGTTATTGGTTCTTTATTAGCAGGTGTGCTTTATTATTTCATGATTAAACATTTTGATAATTTTGACCTTAAAATGAAAAACCTATTAATGGTTGGGTTTTTAGGTGGCTTTACAACTTTCTCAGCATTTTCTTTAGATTTCTTTCGCCTATTCACCGCAGGTCAAATAAATCTTGCTCTTATTTATGCTTTATCTTCAGTTACAATTTCAATTTTAGCCTTATTTTTTGGCTTTTATTTAACAAAATTTATTTTCGCCTAAGTTCTTCAAATGATTTCAGTCAATATTACCAAAGATTTTACCAATTTGCGTTTAGATAAATTTTTATGTCAAAAATTCGACATTTCTTTTGGAGTGGCGCAAAAAATTGTGCGTGAAAAAAAGGTCAGGGTAAATAATGTAAGGGTTGATGCGTCCTACAAAACACAGCATATGGACGAGATAAATGTTTACGCTGATTTAGAAATTAGAAATACTTTAGAAAAGACAAAAACAAAAGTTAGCGATGTAAAAGTTGCTAGAATTAAAGAGCAAATAATTTTTCGTGATGAAAATATCATTGCTTTGAATAAGCCTTCAGGTCTTGCCACACAAGGTGGCAGCGGAATTGAAATTTCGGTTGATGATTATTTGCCTTATTTAAAATTTGGATCACAAGAAAATCCACAATTGGTGCATCGTTTAGATAAAGATACCAGCGGGCTTTTATTGATTGCCAGAAATGCCGCAGCAGCAGAAATTTTGACAGCAGCTTTTAAAAATAAAACCATCCGCAAGACTTATTTGGCACTGGTTATTGGCATTCCTAAAAAAACTGAAGGTGTAATTAATATTCCAATTTGCAAAAAATTTGTTGGCAAAAATGAAAAAGTTTACCGCGATGAAATTGATGGCAAAGAAGCGATTACGGAATTTAAAGTTTTGGAAAGATTTAAGGAACATTCTTTGATGGAACTTTCGCCTTTGACGGGCAGAACGCATCAATTGCGCGTGCATTGCAAAGAACTTGGTCATGCCATTATTGGTGATGTAAAATATGGCGGCAAAGATGTAATAAAAAGAGATATTTCCAGAAGAGTTTGTTTGCATGCGAAGAAAATTGTGATGGAAGATTTTTTTGGCAAGAGATTGGAAATAGAAACTGAATTGCCAGATTTTTTGATGCCAGCTGTGGTGAAAGTTCCTGTTAAAGCTGTTGCTAAAACGGCAGATAAATCAACAGATAAATTCTCAACTAAAACTAGAGGAAGATTTTCTAGTTCTAAAGATTCTGAGTCAAAAGACGATGCAAAAGCAAAAGGAAAAGTGGCGCAAAGAGGTCGTTTTAGAAGAAAGTAATATCCTCTTTGTCAATTCCATCCCTCTTGTCTTCCCACTCCCTCTGTCATTCCCGCGAAGGCGGGAATCCAGTTTTTAATAGAATAAGCACTGGATTCCCGCCTTCGCGGGAATGACAGAGGGAGTGGGAAGAAAAGAGGGTGGGAATGACAAGAAATGGAATTTTATTTTAGGATAGGATGATAAGAATTAAAATAGAATATTTTTCCAGATACAATGCACAAGAAAGTTTTGCCCTCGAAAAAGTGGACGCGGCGTCCACTTTTTAGATTTCTTCAATTTCTCTCAGGTATTATTAAAGAAGTAAAGCGCTGGTAAAATTTGATTGCGGATATTTTTTTATACTTTCATATCCAATCCATCTTTGCTCTTTTAGTTTATTTTCATTTCCAATTAAATCGACCGTGTAATCAACAAGCTGCTCATAAGGAGCGGCCAATATTCCATCTTTAAATCTTTGTTCAATAATAGTAGAATTATTAACTTCTGCAACCACAGCAATTGAATTAGTTAAGAGGTGAAAAACTCTTACAACTTCAAATATTTGAGCATCGTAATAATGAAGATTTAGAACAACTTTTGAACGACTGATCCAGTAATCGCGATCTTTTCCGTAAATACCAGCGAAAACTTTTACCTTCAAACCTGTCTTTTAGGCTATTAAGAATATACTCTCGACGCTCATTGAGACTGCCATAAAATAATACATCAATTTCATAATCGTGATTAACGATATTTCGCAGCTCGGACTGATAGCCAATATTTAGTTTTTTGATATTTGCGTTACTAAATTTTTCAATGTTTTTGATATATTGAATATTAGTATCACTATAGTCCCAAAACTCTAATCCACATTCAATGGATTGTAAAATTCTCTGATTCCATTCTGGTAAAGTGACAGATAATTGTTCGGTATTTAGAATTATGGAATTTGCTGGAATATTTTTTATGTAAGCAATATCAAGCAAATGAACAGCGATGATAATATTAATGGCACGAATATCTATATTGTTGAAAGATCTATCAACTTGATACCCCAGATCTCTAATAGAATACATCAAGAGATCGGCAATTTCAAAAAACACACCTGCATGCAAATGTCTATCTGGATTAACTATACATATGTTAAATCTTTTGTGCATATTTTGAGATTTGAAAAAATGGCTGTTAAATTTCTTCCGCTTTAAATCCGTAATGTTGCAAAAATCTTACATCATTTTCGAAGAACATTCTTAAATCATTGATGCCGTATTTCAGCATGGCAAGTCTTTCTACGCCAATTCCAAAAGCGAAACCTTGATATTTTTCTGGGTCAATTCCGCAGTTTTTTAGAACATTTGGATGAATCATACCGCAGCCTAAAATTTCCATGAATTTCTCATTACTACCAATCTTGATTTTTCCTTCTTTTGATGAGTATCCAATATCAACTTCGGCAGATGGTTCAGTGAAAGGAAAGAAGCTTGGACGGAAGCGCAATTCTAAATTTTTTACTTCAAAGAAAGTTTGTAAAAATTGTTCTAAAACCCATTTCAAATTTCCCATATTGATATTCTCATCAACCACAAAGCCTTCAACTTGATGAAACATTGGTGTGTGAGTTTGGTCAGAATCACGACGAAAGACTCGTCCTAAAGCAGCGATTTTAAAAGGTGGTTTAGAGTTGAGCATTTTTCTAATTTGAGTATTAGAAGTGTGAGTGCGCAGCAATAATTCAGAATTTTGTAAATAGAAAGTATCTTGCATTTGGCGAGCTGGATGATCTGCTGGCATATTTAGCGCGGTGAAATTGTGAAAATCATCTTCAATTTCAGGGCCCTCAGCAAATTCAAAACCAAGCCTAGCAAAAATTTCTTCAATTTCGGCTGTAACTTTGCTGATTGGATGAATTAATCCTTGAGGTTCTTTTCTAATATCTTGCGAAACATCAATTTTTTCGCTGATTAATTTTTCGTTAAGATCAGCATTTTCAAATTCTTCTTTTTTACTTTCAATTGTTTGTGTAACTTGATCGCGAGCTTTGTTTAAAGAAGCTCCAAAAGATTTTTTTTCTTCATTTGGAACATTTTTTAATTGTGAAAAAAGTTCAGTTACGCTGCCTTTTTTACCAAGAAATTCTAAGCGAATTTCTTCGAGTTGCTCTTTATTTTTGATAAGAGAGATTTTGGAATTGAAATCGGATAACAGAGTTTCTAGATTGAGCATAGTTTAAAATTTAATGTATCGTTTTATAATGATGCCTTTTTGTCATTCCCGCAAAGACGGGAATTCAGAGAGGTTGCCAGATGGATTCCCGACTTCACGGGAATGACAGTGTCATCTGCATTAGAATGATGAAGTAATATTTAAAAGAAAATAAATCACAAAAACTGAAATAACAACTTACATGTTTACCTCTACAATCAATTGGTTTGGCGCTTTTACTTTATTAAAAAAAGAAGTTTGGCGTTTTTTAAAAGTTTACCATCAAACCTTATTTTCTCCCGCAGTAAATATTATTTTATTTCTGGCAGTTTTTTCTTTGTCAGTGGGAAATCACATTAAAACTGTTGAAGGTGTACCTTTTGCGGTCTTCATGTCTGCGGGTTTAATCATGATGGCGGCAATGCAAAATTCTTTTGCTAACAGCTCTTCCTCTTTTGTAATGGGCAAGGTGATGGGAAATATTGTTGATTATTTGATTCCTCCACTTGGTGCTTTTGAATTGCTTTTTGCTTTCACTTTAGGCGCAGTTCTACGCGGTATTGCGGTTGGCATTGTAGCTTTTGTGGCAATTTCATTTTTTGTATCTTTGCCTTGCTACAGTATTTTTCATGCAATTTTTTACATGATTTTTGCTTGTATGTTTTTAGGTTTGCTTGGCATGTTGTGTGGAGTTTTATCTTCAACTTTTGATCAAATGTCAGCAATGACAAGCTATGTTGTAACACCCTTAACTTTTCTTTCAGGAACTTTTTATTCAACAAATTCTTTACCAGAATTCTGGAAAAATGTTGCACATTTTAATCCATTTTTTTATATGATTGATGGTTTCAGATTTTCCATTACTGGGCATAATGATGGAAATTTAATGGTGGGAATGATTTACATAATTGCCATTAATTTAGCTCTTGGAATTGTTATTTATAAAATGATAAAAAGAGGTTATCGGATAAAGAGTTAAATAATTTAATAAAACACACCACAAACTATGAAAATACAAACCACTCAAAACATCTCCCTACAAGAAAGAATCAATTGGATTCGTTTAGCCAGAAGTGAAAATGTTGGCAAGTCAACTTTCTTCCGTCTCCTTGATTTTTATGGCTCCACCCAAAATGCTTTAGAAAAAATTTCTGAACATGCTTTTCAAGGTGGTTTGGGTCGAAAAATAAAAATTTGTTTAGAATCGGAAGCTGAAAAAGAATTAAAAATTTCTCAAAAATTTGGTGCAGAAATTGTAATTTTTTGTGAAGAAAATTATCCAAGATTATTGCGTGAAATTGATGACCCAGCGCCAATTCTTACTGTAAAAGGTAAAGTGGAATTTCTTAATCAATACGGCGTTGCGGTTGTGGGGCCAAGAAATGCCTCATTTAACGGCATTGCTTTTGCACGAAAAATTGCCGCTGATTTAGGGGAAAATTCTTTGATCGTAACTTCTGGTCTTGCCAAAGGTATTGATGGCGCTGCTCACGCTGCCGCACTTAACAGTGGTACAATTGCCGTAATTGCTGGTGGAATTGACCACATTTATCCATCAGAAAATACTGAACTTTACCATCAAATTTCTAAACAGGGTTTAATAGTTTCAGAAACGCCATTTGGCATGCCGCCAAAAGGTGGAAACTTTATTCAAAGAAATCGCATTATTTCTGGAATGTCTTTGGGCGTTGTGGTGGTTGAGGCTGGTTTAAGATCTGGCAGTTTAACTACGGCAAGATTTGCGGCAGAGCAGGGAAGGGAAGTTTTTTCTGTTCCCGGTTCGCCTTTTGATCCGCGTTGTCACGGCACAAATCGTTTGATTAAAGAAGGTGCAAGGTTGACTGAGGGTATTAACGATATTTTAGAAGAAATATTAAATATGAAAAATCTTTTTGATAAGGTGGGAATTATGCAAGAGCCTGATGTGGAAGATTTTGCAATGCCAATTTCAAAAACTCCAAGTGAAGATGATGTGAAAAAAGTGCGTGAAGAAATTTTCTCTAAATTAAGTTTTACGCCAATTTCAATTGAGGCGATAATTCAAGAATTACAAGTATCACCAAGGTTGGTGAATATTGCGGTGATTCAACTTGAATTAGCGGATAAGGTTGAGGTTAGGTTTGGAAAGGTTGGTTTGAAGAGGGTTGAAATTTAAAGTTAAATCACCCGTCTGACGCTAAGCGTCATCCACCCTCTTTTTCAAAGAGGGCTAAAAGCGCGGAAGCCCTCTTTGAAAAAGAGGGTGGATCAATCGTGTTAGCGATTGAGACGGGTGATTTAATTAAATAATCATCAGAATTAAAGATTTATTCCAAATTGATCTTAAAAAAAAGATCTGCGATTATTGCCGCTAAAGTATTTTTTGTATCATTTTAATTTTCCAAAACATGTCAAAGTTCAACAAATCAAAACTTCCATCCCGTTATGTAACCAGCTCTCATGGCTGCGAAGGCAGAAAAACCATGCTTTACAACATTAAGACCGACCTTTACCAAGAAGGTTTATCAGAAGAAGATTTGCAAAAACCTTTCGTTGGTGTGGTAAGTGCGTGGAATGAAGCGGCACCTTGTAATATCGCCCTGCAACGCCAAGCCCAGCCTGCAAAAAAAGGTGTTAAAGATGCTGGTGGAACGCCAAGAGAATTTACCACAATCACTGTAACTGACGGTATTGCCAATGGTCATCAAGGCATGAAGTCGTCTTTAGTTTCGCGTGAAGTTATTGCTGATTCAATTGAAGTGACGGTGCGCGGGCATTGCTACGATGCGCTGGTTGGAATTGCTGGATGTGATAAATCTTTACCCGGCATGATGATGTCAATGTTGCGCTTGAATGTGCCTTCGGTCTTTATGTATGGCGGTTCAATATTACCTGGAAGATTTAAAGGTAAAGATGTAACAATTGTTGATGTCTTTGAAGCTGTAGGTCAAAGAGATGCTGGTAAAATGTCAGAAGAAGATTTGAAGTTTCTTGCTAAAGCTGCTTGTCCTTCAGCTGGTGCGTGTGGTGGGCAATTCACCGCCAACACAATGGCATGTGTAAGTGAAGCAATTGGTTTGGCATTACCGGGTTCGTCAGGCGCTCCTGCACCTTATGAATCAAGAGATGAATATGCTTACGCTTCTGGAAAAGCTGTGATGAATTTAATCGAAAAAAATATTCGTCCAAGAGATATTGTAACTTTAAAAGCATTAGAAAATGCTGCGGTAATTGTAGCGGCAACTGGTGGCTCAACTAATGCGGCGCTTCATCTTCCAGCAATGGCAAGTGAGTGCGGCATTGATTTTGATATTTTTGACATCGCTAAAATTTTCAAAAAAACCCCTTACATCACCGACATGAAACCAGGTGGAAAATATGTGGCGAAAGATTTGTATGAAGCGGGTGGTGTGCAAATGATTTTGAAAGTGTTGTTAGATTCTGGTTTCTTGCATGGCGATTGTTTGACCGTAACTGGTAAAACCATGGCAGAAAATTTAGCTGATATTAAATTTAACGAAAAACAAGATGTGGTTTACAGGCCTGAAAAGCCTCTTTCACCAACTGGTGGCGTGGTGGTTTTAAAAGGTAATTTAGCTGAAGATGGTGCCATTGTAAAAGTTGCAGGAATGCAAAATGAAGCCTTGGTTTTCACAGGAAGTGCTTTGTGTTTTGATTCAGAAGAAGAATGTTTTAAAGCTGTTGAACAAAAAAAATATCAAGAAGGTGATGTTCTAATCATCCGCTACGAAGGCCCAGTTGGCGGCCCCGGTATGCGTGAAATGCTTGCCACAACAGCAGCAATTTACGGACAAGGCATGGGAAATAAAGTTGCCTTGATTACTGACGGCAGATTTTCTGGCGGCACCAGAGGATTCTGCATCGGACATGTAAGCCCCGAAGCTGCCAAAGGCGGTATGATTGCACTGTTAAAAGATGGCGATCAAATTACAATTGATGCAATTAACGGCACAATTGATGTTGATTTAACTGACGCAGAAATTACCACCAGAAAAGCCGCATGGAAGCCAAGAGAAAATGATTACCAAAGCGGAACTTTGTGGAAATACGCTCAAACTGTTGGTTCAGCAAGGTTCGGCGCAGTAACTCATCCAGGTGCTAAAAAAGAAAAAATTTGTTATGCAGATATTTAGCGCAAAAGCCCTCTTTGCAAAAGAGGCAAGATATTCATCTTTAACCCATCGATTTCGATGGATTTAACAGAAATACCAAACCATGAACCACAATCTCGGCACCTCAATCCTCAACCTCAACTGGCAACAAAAAACCTTCGACGAACGCCTTGCCGTAGCAATTCGTCAGAAAATGGAATTATCAGACGCCCTTTCAAAAATATTAGCAGCTAAAGAAATTGAACTTGATGAAATTGAAAATTTTCTAGATCCAAAAATAAAAACTAACTTACCAAATCCCTTCGAATTGCTTGATATGCAAGAGGCGGTGGCACATGTGGTTGAAGCAATTAAACTCAATAAAAAAATTACAATTTTCGCTGATTACGATGTTGACGGCGCAACTTCTTCAGCTTTATTAAAAAGATTTTTTCGTGAAGTTGGTGTTGATGTGGGAATTTATGTTCCTGATCGCGCCCTAGAAGGATACGGTCCAAACACCTCAGCACTTCTGAATTTAAAAAAATCTGGCACTGATTTAGTAATCACAGTTGATTGTGGCACCGTAGCTTTCAAACCTCTAGAGGCGGCTGCTAAAGCTGGTTTAGAGCTAATTGTAATTGATCATCACATTGGAGTAACCGAAAAACCCGAAGCCCTAGCGGTAATAAACCCCAACCGCATCGACGAAAAATTCCCCCACAAAAATCTTTGCGCAGCTGGTGTAAGTTTTTTATTTGCGGTGGCAGTGAATAAAGTTTTGCGTGAGTCGGGGTTTTACAATGCTCAGACTAATCACCCTCCCCTTGAGGGAGGGTCGAAGTCGCTTGCGACTTCGGGGAGGGGTCAACAGACTCGTAAAGCAGAAAGATTCTATTCAAAAGAAACTTTAGAAAAAGCAAAAGAACTAAGATCAAACCAAACCGACGCCGAAGGATTGCTCTGGTATTACCTACAAAATAAACAACTCAATGGACATAAATTCAGAAAACAGCAACCCATTGGTAATTACATTGTAGATTTTATTTGTTTGGAAAAAAAATTAGTTGTCGAGCTTGATGGTGGTCAACATGGTGAGGACGAGGCTGTAAAATACGATCAAAAAAGAACAGAATTTTTAAATCAAAGCGGATTTGAGGTTTTGAGGTTTTGGAATGATGAGATATTTAAAAATGTGGAGAGTGTTTTAGATTCGGTGCTTTTTCATTTAGACCGTGACCCCTCCCCGAAGTCGCAAGCGACTTCGACCCTCCCTCAAGGGGAGGGTGATGGATCTAAGGTAAGAAAAGAACCAAATCTACTAAAACTCCTCGACCTAGTCGCCCTTGGAACCGTCTGCGATGTAATGCCTTTAACAGGCTTAAACAGAGCTTTTGTGGCACAGGGGTTGAAGGTTCTAAAGGCTCGTGAAAACCTTGGTCTGCGTGCAATTTGCGATTTAGCAGGGGTTGACGAAGAGCCAAATTCTTACCATTTAGGATTTATTTTAGGCCCCAGAATTAACGCTGGAGGACGGGTTGGAAAATCTGATTTAGGTGCCAGAATTTTATCAAGTGAAGATGAAGCGGAAGTTCAGGAAATTGCCATGCAGCTTGAAGAATTTAACAAACAGCGCAAAGAAATTGAAACAAAAATTCAAGAAGAAGCGGTGGCGCAATTAGAAAAATCAGTTAATGGATTTGGTGTAAATGATTCAGTAATTTTTGCAGTTTCAAATTCGTGGCATCAAGGCGTAATTGGAATTGTGGCTTCTCGCTTAAAAGATATTTACAATAAACCAGTTGCGGTAATCACCATTAAAGATGGCAAAGGCAAAGCTTCGTGCCGCTCAATTACAGGTGTTGATTTTGGTTCAGCAATTTTACAAGCGCGTTTAGAAGGTTTGCTTCTTGAAGGCGGAGGTCACGCCATGGCAGGTGGATTCTCAGTTTTAGAAGAAAAAATTCCCGATCTACATAAATTCTTCAACGAAAATCTTAAAGAAAAAGTTGCAGAATTTGGCTCTAAAAAAGACATGTTTTTTGCTGCCGCTCTTGATTTGCCGCAAGTAAATATTGAATTACTTAAAGAGCTTTCAAAACTAGAACCATTTGGCATGGGAAATTCTAAACCAAAATTCATTATTCGTGATTTACAAAAAGTAAAAGCTAATTTAATTGGCAAAACAGCAGAGCATATTAGTTGTATTTTTTCTTACAAAACCACTTTAGGTTTTAGTGGAAATTTGCAAGCTGTGTCTTTCAGAAGTGCTGGCACGGCGCTTGGAGATATTTTATTAGATCCAAAAATGACCAAGCCAATGAATGTGGCTGGGCAGTTAAACATCAATAGTTGGATGGGAGTTGAGAAAGTTCAGTTATTGATTGAAGATGTTTTAATTTAAAAAATTACAACAATAATCGATGTTGATTCACTTTAAAATTAACAAAAAATAGATTTATAAATTACATAAATGCAAAACCTTTACACAGAAGAAGATACTATTTTTGTTCAAATAGCTAGTTACAGAGATCCAGAATTGCAGCATACTCTACAAGATCTTTTTAAAAAAGCCAAAAGACCAGAAAATATTTTTGTTGGAATATGTCATCAATATGACATGAAAGATGGAGGCGATAAAAGATTGTTTGAAATTCCTTTTCCAAAACCAGATCAATTAAGAATTGATGATGTTGATTACAGAGAAACCAAAGGTTGTTGCTGGGCAAGAAGTAGGACGCAAAAATTATGGCAAGGTGAAAAATGGACTTTAGTTATTGATTCTCATATTGTTCAGTCCCCTTGAATAATGGACAGGATTTTGATAAAAAAAAGTCAGATCCCTAAGAATCTGACCTTTTTTAATTAAGACAAAATAATGGTTTTAATCCAATTTTCTCTATTTTTTCTCATCATTTTTTACTTCCTCATATTCCGCATCTACAACTTTTTCGCCAGATTCAGAAGCTTGAGAATTATCTTCAGCAGATCCGCCACCAGTACCGCCAGCAGCAGCCCCACCAGCTTGACCAGCTTTGTAAATCGCTTCACCAACTTTCATTGCATGTTGCATTAAGCTTTCAGTTGCTGCTTTTAATTCAGAGCTTTCAGCATTTTCTTTAGCCAAAACATCTTTCACTTTTTGAATTTCAGCTTCAACTTCCGCTTTAGTTGCTGGTTCAATTTTGTCGCCATGTTCTTTCAAACTTTTTTCAGTTTCATAAACAGCAGCGTCAGCTTGATTTTTAGCTTCAACAAATTCTTTTCTTGCTTTGTCAGAGGCAGCATTAACTTCCGCATCTTTCACCATTTTTTGAATCTCATCTTCAGATAAACCACCGGAAGATTGAATTCTAATTTGTTGCTCTTTGTTAGTAGCTTTATCTTTAGCTGAAACTTTCACCACGCCATTCGCGTCAATATCAAAAGACACTTCAATTTGTGGCATGCCGCGTGGAGCAGGGGCAATTCCTTCTAAATTAAATTCACCAAGAACTTTATTGTGAACTGCAATATCTCTTTCGCCTTGGAAAACTTTAATTGTAACCGCAGTTTGATTATCCGCAGCAGTTGAGAATACTTGGCTCTTATTAGTTGGAATTGTGGTATTACGATCAATCAAACGAGTAAATACGCCGCCAGCAGTTTCAATACCAAGTGAAAGTGGAGTTACATCTAACAATAATACATCTTTCACATCGCCTTGTAAAACTGCTGCTTGAATTGCCGCACCAATAGCCACAACTTCATCAGGATTTACACCTTTGCTTGGTTCTTTACCAAAGAATTTTTTAACAGTTTCAACAACTTTTGGCATACGAGTCATACCGCCCACCAAAATAACTTCATGAATGTCAGAAGCTTTCAAGCCAGAATCTTTCAAAGCATTTTCACAAGGTGCAATGGTTCTAGAAATTAAATCATCAACCAATTGTTCAAGTTTAGCGCGGGTTAATTTAACATTAAGATGCTTAGGGCCACTTGCGTCAGCAGTTATGTAAGGCAAATTAATTTCAGTTTCAGAAAGTGTTGAAAGTTCAATTTTTGCTTTTTCAGCAGTTTCTTTTAAACGCTGTAAAGCTAAAGGATCTTTGGTCAAATCAATGCCATTATCTCTTTTGAATTCATCAGCCAAGAATTGTAAAATTCTCATGTCGAAATCTTCGCCACCAAGGAAAGTGTCGCCGTTAGTTGCTTTAACTTCAAAAACTCCATCACCAATTTCAAGAATTGATACATCGAAAGTACCACCACCCAAATCGTAAACCACAATTGTTTGGTTGCCTTTTTTGTCTAAACCGTAAGCAAGTGCAGCAGCAGTTGGTTCATTAATAATTCTTAAAACTTCCAAACCAGCAATTTTACCAGCATCTTTAGTTGCTTGTCTTTGCGAATCATTGAAATAAGCAGGAACTGTAATTACAGCTTGGTCAACTTTTTCACCCAAATAACTTTCTGCAGTTTCTTTCATTTTGGTTAAAACCATTGCTGAAATTTGGCTTGGAGAAAATTTTTCGCCTTTAATATCAACCCACGCATCACCATTGCCTGAAGCAACAATTGAGTAAGGCACAAGGTCTTGATCTTTTTTAGTTAGCGGATCATCAAATCTTCTACCGATTAATCTTTTAATGCCAAAAATTGTATTTTTTGGATTAGTCACACCTTGTCTTTTTGCAGATGCGCCAACAGCTTTTTCACCATTTGCCAAAAAACCTACAATTGACGGCGTGGTTCTTGCACCTTCTGAGTTTTCAATAACTTTAGGAATTTTGCCTTCCATGATTGAAACGCAAGAGTTGGTGGTTCCTAAGTCAATACCAATTACTTTACCCATATTTAGTCCTTATTTGTTTTTTGATTGTTTTAGTCTAAGACATTTTTTCACTATCTTTGTCACTCCTATATCTCTTTGTCATTCCCGCGAAGGCGGGAATGACAGCAAAGTGTAGAAATGACAAAGACTAGAAAATTTGCCTTAAACAGAAATAATTCTAATTATTTAAAAATGATCAGGTTTCAAAAAATTCAAATTAAATGAATTAAAACCTTAGCTTCACGAAATGATTTAAGAATGGTTTTTAGAATTACAAGGTCTGTAATTTATTCGGTAATTATCTTCCATAAGAACTGTCGTCCTGAGCGAAGCGAAGGATCTCTTAAGATAGAAGTTTTACCTCAAGAGATCCTTCGCTTCGCTCAGGACGACAGTTTGTGCAATGGGAATGAATATTATTTATCCAGTAATTGCAATATTATATTTTTTACTCAAATAGCCTTCAATTGCTTGTCTTTCTTCATTTTTTAAGTCTCTTGCAAAAATAATTATCTCAGCAATATCGCCATTATAGTATCTAGAAGTACCTGTTCCAACTCTTGCCCCAGTGGAAGAAGTTAACGCTGTGGTTTGACTAGGGCTTGTTTGATCTGCATTATTGCCACCTTGTAACCAATATTTTTTACCAGCGGCTTTACTAAACCAAAAGGTATGTATTGTTGGAGTGGGGAATGAATAATCTGTGGTAGTGAAGCTCATGTCATTATCATAGTGACCTTGAGTGATTACGGTGGATGAGCGATATCCAAGTATAAGATTTGCATTAGTTATACCAACTCCTGACATAAAATAATTTGTACCAGAGGATCTCCTTTGACCCACGACAAAGATGGTGTAATTAATATTGGCTAAAAATGTGCCATCGTAAGAAACATAATCATTGCTACCATCAAATCTAACTGTGGGAATTCCTCCAAAAACATTCTCAATAAATTTAGGCTGATTGCTTGAATATCCTTGAGTGGCGTTATTCTTTGCCATTGATTGTTTATTGTTGTCATATCAAACGCTAATTTGGGTATTATCCGCAGCTTCCGTAGTTTTAAAACTACTTTCCAACGAAGTTTCATACCACAACATCAAATCTTTAACTCCACTTACAGGGGAGCTTGTGGTAAGATTTCTGGCGGTTTGTAACTGTGATTTTCTAACCATATTGGTGCCTTGCATCACCCCAGCAATTAAAACTCCAACCACTAAAATAACGATGGAAAGTTCAATTAATGAGAAGGCTTTTGAGTGAGTTTTTTTCACAAAAATTTTTATTTATTAATTAAAAAACATAAGAGTTTCTCTTATATCGTGAACCCTTATGAAATTAACATTTTTGTGCGCTAAATATTTTGAAATAACCAAAGTTTTTTTAGTTCTATCAAAAGTTTCATTTGGCAAATGAAAATCAGAAAAATTTATTGCATCTAAAAAACTTTTTTTAGAATGCCCAACATAAAGTGGAAGTCCTAAAACTCTAAATGCATCAATGTTTTTTAAAATTCTAATTGATTGCAAAGCGTTTTTACCAAAACCAATTCCCACATCAAAAATCAATTGCGATTTTTTAACACCTTTTTTTTCTAAATAAGAAATCTTCTGCTGCGCCCATTTAATGATTTCACCATTTAAGTTAATGTGCTTATTAACTAACGCACCTTCAACTGCTGGCACAGGTGAATTATGCATCAAAATTGTGGTGATATTTTTTTGTGCAATCAGTTCAATAGTTCTGTCATCAATTAGCCCATCAACATCGTTAATAATATCAACGCCAAATTCGTGAGATTTTTTTGCAGTTTCAAAGTGACGAGTATCAATGCTGGTAGTAACTTTTTTTCCAGTTTTTTGATTAAATTTTTTTACCTCAAAAATTATTTCTGGCAAAATTTTTTCAAGCCTACGCCATTCTTCTTTTTCTTCAACAGGGGTAAATCCGGGGCGGGTTGATTCGGCACCAATATCAATCATATCAGCACCCTCTTCCAACATCTGTTTTAAGTGATTAAGTGCACCATCAAATGAATTAAATTTTCCACCATCGGAAAATGAATCAGGTGTAATATTTAAAATTCCAACAATCTTTGTGGGCATAAATTATTATTTTACTTGTGATAAGAATTTAATGCATTCTCGATCTATTATCCTCCCCTTGAGGGAGGATCGAAGAGCCTTTAGGCGATTCGAGGAGGGGTAAAAGTTTAGAGAACTGAAGTGTTTTTAAAACCCCTCCTCGAATCGCTTCGCTCTTCGATCCTCCCTCAAGGGGAGGATGATTAGACCGAATGAAATAAAATATCCCTACCACTTCTTCTCAAACTTCTTCCTCAAAATAACCGCCACCAAATTAAATAAAATCAACATCGACAACAACACCAAAATTGCCGCCGCAGTTTTTTCAGCAAAACCAGCTTCAGGACTATCAGACCATAAATAGATTTGCACAGGAAGAACCGTGGTTGGGTCAGAAAATGTTTGCGGAATATCAGCAATAAACGCCACCATGCCAATCATCAAAAGCGGCGCAGTTTCACCAAGCGCGCGCGAAATTGCTAAAATTGTTCCCGTCATAATTCCCGGTATTGAAAGCGGTAATAAGTGATGCAAAACAATTTGCATTCTTGAAGCACCAAGTGCCATTGCGGCGTCTTTAATTGAACTTGGAATTGAACGAATCGTATTACGAGTTGCGATGATGATGACGGGTAAAACCAACATGAATAAAGTCATGCCGCCAACCAAAGAAGAAGAGCGCGGTAAATAGAAAAATTGCAAATAAACCGTTAAGCCCAAAAGCCCATAAATAATAGAAGGAATGGCAGCAAGATTATTTATGCTAATTTCAATAATGTCAGTAATGCGATTTTTAGGGGCAAACTCTTCTAAATAAAAAGCGCACATCACACCAATTGGAAAAGCAAAACTTAAGAAAATTAACATGACTAAAATTGAGCCAGTTAAACCAGCGCCAATGCCTGCAATTTCTGGCTCTCTAGAATCAGCAAATTGAAAAAACTGCCAATTTATTACAGTTCTAACTTCCTTATTAGTGATTAATTTATTTGCTAAAGTTATTTGTTTTTCACTCAAAGAGGAAGTTTGTTTATGCTTAAAATAAATATCAAATTTTGATGAAGCGCTAAGCCAAAAAACACTTTTTTTACCAATTAATTCTGGATGTTTTTTTATCTGATTTTTTAATTCCAAAGAAGCAATTTTACTGGTAATTTGGTAAAGATTATTAATATCTGAAAGCGAAGTTGCTTCAGGAAATTTGTCACGCAAAGATTGTTTAATTAAGCGGCGATAATTTATTTGTTCAATTAAATTGGTAGATAAATTTTCTATTAAGGTTTCAGCAGTCAGATCAGAATTTTTAGCAATTGATTCTTGCGACAAATCAATCTCCAAAGCAATTTCTGGACGCAAGAAAGCACCGTATCCTTTAAAGATAAGCATGCCAAAAAGCAAAATCAAAAAGCTAAAAGCGAAGGCAATTGAAGTGGCGCCAAAAAACTTAAACCTAGCTTCTTTGCGATGCCTTTTTTTAAGACTTTTCTGTACTAAATTGCTGATATTTTTTTCCATTCTAGCCGTATTTTTTCTTGTAATTTTTAATCACCATTAAAGCGATGATGTTGAAAATAAAGGTGAAGACAAACAAAGTTAAAGCTAAAGCAAAAGCCGCTAAAGTTTTTGGACTGTCAAATTCTTGATCTCCTACCAAAAGTGTTACAATTTGCACTGTTGCGGTGGTAACTGAATCAAGAGGATTGAAAGTTAATTTTGCCACTAAGCCCGCAGCCATAACCACAATCATAGTTTCACCAATTGCGCGCGAAACTGCTAAAATTACCGCACCAATAATACTTGGAATTGCAGCTGGCAAAACAACTTTTTTAATCATTTCAGATTTAGTGCTGCCAAGTGCCAAAGCCCCGTCTTTCAAAGCTTGTGGAACTGAATTAAGTGCATCATCAGTTAAAGAAAGTATGAAAGGAATAATCATAATTCCCATTACAAAACCAGCCGCCAAAGCACTTTCAGAGGCAATGTTTAAACCAAAATAAGCGAAGAAACTTTTAAAGAATGGCGCAATTGCTACAACAGCGAAATAGCCATAAACCACGGTTGGAACGCCGGCTAAAATTTCTAAAATAGGTTTTAAATAATCACGAACTTTAGCTTTGGCATAAAGGCAAAGATAAACTGCCGCCATAATTCCCAGTGGAATTGCCACCAACATGGCAATTAAAGTAACTAAAAGTGTACCTAAAAAAACTGGCACCACGCCAAAAGCACTGCTTCCAACAGATTGTTCAGCAGTAACTGCCATTTGTGGATTCCACGAAGTTCCAAATAAGAAATCAGAAATACTTACCATTTCAAAAAATCTCAAAGCTTCAAATAAAATTGAGGCTGTAATGACAATTGTGATTAAAATTCCAATGCCAGCGGTAATTGATAACACAAGCTCCATCGACTTTTCAATGTGGTTTTTGGCATTGAATTTCTTTTTGTAAAAAGAGTGAATTAAAAAGGCATTTAAAGTTAAAAGTGCGGTAACTAAAAAATATTTTGTAACAATATGAAACGGGGCAAGGGCAATTGTGGCAGTAAAAATTATCGACCATAAAACAAAACAATAAATGTAATGAATTGGCAAAGAACTAAAACGCAACTTTCTGTTTCCAACATTACTTGGATTATTGCTTTGAGCCTGTAAATTAAGGCGAAGATTTTTGATATTGCGGTTTAAATTAATCGCTAATACCAAAACCAAAATGACCGAAAATAATAAAAGATACACGGTTTAATTGACTTAATTGATACTTATTTGACTAATCTAAAAGAGGAAAGCTACACTTTAAGAAATTATATTTTGAAATCAATAAACTTATGAGAAAAACCAGATTATTCATCAATCAAAGCAAAATAACCCTTAATCAAAGAATTGAAATTCGTGATAATGACTTTGAATATTTGACCAAAGTTTTGCGCAAAAAAATTACTGATGAGATTTCTATTTTTAATGGAGTTGATGGTGAATTTAAATCTGTAATTTCAGCTATTGAAAAGAAGTTTTTAACTTTAGAAATTATTGAAAAAATTTCTGAATTACAAAAAACTCCTAACATAACTTTGGCTTTTTCTTTAATCAAAAATGTTAAAATTGATGTCATTGCCACAAAGGCTACAGAATTAGGCGTATCAAACTTTCAGCCTATTATTACCAAAAGAACCATAGTTGATAAAGTAAATAATGAACGCTTTAAAGCTAATATCAAAGAAGCTTGCGAACAATGCGAAAGAAATGATTTTCCAGAAGTTTTTGAAGTAGAAAAATTGAATAAATTTTTATCGAATTCAAAAATATCTGAGAAGATTTTGATTTTATGTGATGAATCTGGAAATGGTTTGCAAGCCAAAGAAGTTCTAACAAAAATTAAGCTTTTTGAAAATCAAGAAATTATAATTTTAATTGGCCCTGAAGGCGGTTTTGCTGAAGAGGAATTTGCTAAAATGAAAGAGTTGAAAAATCTTTATTCAATAAGTTTAGGTCCAAGAATTTTAAGGGCGGATACGGCAATGATTTCGGCGTTGACTTTGGTGCAGGAGTTTTTGGGTGATTTTGGTTTGAGACCTCGATTTTAATAAAGTCCAAACGCGCTTGGTCTACCGCCCCTAACCCCTCCTTATCAAGGAGGGGAACTAAAAGCATTTCCTCCTTATCAAGAAGTGGGATGCTTGAGCATTGAGCTTGGAGTATTTCCCCTCCTTGATAAGGAGGGGTTAGGGGCGGTAGACCTCACGCATTCGGTTCCTAAATCTAATGATCCTTCCAACCAACTCTTTTCAAGAAATATTCATAAGAATCTTCGAAAACAAAAACCTTATTATCATCAAAAATAATCAACTTATTAGCCACTTCTCTTAAGAAAGATTCATCATGCGTAACCATAATTACCGCACCTTCAAAAGTTTTAATCGCTTCTAATAAAGATTCGCAAGATTCCATATCCAAGTGATTTGTAGGCTCATCAAGTAATAGTAAATTCACACCTTTAAGCAAAATTTTTCCAAGAGTAACTCGACTTTTTTCGCCACCAGACAACACGCCAATTTTCTTTTTAGCTAAATCACTTGAAAACATCATATTGCCGCAAACCTGACGCACTCTGGTTTGAGGGATTTTTTCATCAACTCTTTGCAACTCTTCATAAATTGAAGAATTGTGATCCAGGCGATCAATATTCATCTGGCCAAAATAACCAATTTCAACTTTACCATTAACTTTAACATTGCCTTTAAGTGTCTTTAAATCACTGGTTATAAGCTTTAACAAAGTTGATTTACCTTTGCCATTTTTTCCAATCACGCAAATTTTGTCGCCATTAGCAACTTTGAAAGCAAGTTTTTGAATCAATAATAAATCATCAGAATAACCAAAAGTTAAATCTTCAGCTTCAATCATATTTTCTTTGCTGGCGTAAGGTGAATGGCTGAATTCAAAATCTAAAGTTTCAACATGCGCCAATTTTTCTTTTACATCTTGTTTTTCCAACATTTTTACACGAGACTGCACACGGCTTGCCTGACTGGCTTTTGAGCCAAAGCGATCAATCCATTCTTGAGTTTTTTGTCTTTGTTTATCTTCGTTAACTCTGGTTTTTTCATACATTTCTTCTTCCAGCGCAATTTTTTCTCTTACACCTTTAGTTGTACCAGAAAGTTTTTTGAACTCATTGCGATGAATAATTAAAGTATGTGTAATCACGCTATCCATAAAGGCGCGATCATGTGTAATCAAAATCAATTCGCCGCGCCATTCATTCAAAAATTCTTTCAACCAGCGAATTGAGTGAATATCTAAATAGTTGGTTGGTTCATCTAAAAGCAACATTTGCGGTTCAATCAAAAGTAATTTCGCTAAATTTAATTTAACTTGATAACCGCCAGAAAAGTTTTTTGGATCTTTTTCCAAGTCTTCATAAGTAAAGCCTAAGCCATATAAAATATTTTCACCTTTCCAACCTTCATGTTCGCGGTCAATAGGTAAAACGCTGCAAATTTCTTCTAAAACTGTATTGTGAGTAAAATGAATATGCTGCTCCAAATGCCCAATTCTGTAACCACGAGGAATTTCCACGCCGCCGCTATCGGCTTCTAATTGTCCTAAAATTAATTTTAGAAAAGTACTTTTTCCGCTACCATTTTTACCAATTAAACCAACTTTTTCGCGGGCATTGATAATAAAACTAACATCACGAAAAACTTCGCGTCCAGAAAATGAAATTGAAAGGTCTCTAGCTTTGATCACTTATATTACTTATTGAATAGATATTAAATAGATTGGGAATTTTTTTAAGCTGAATATTTTGCTAAATAAGCAGGTTGGAAGTTGAAAAGTAAGCATTTTTATTAGCCAAATCACAAGCTTTATTGCCAACAAGATCTAGTAAATCTTTATCTGAACCTGCCATTAACAAAGATAATACAACTTTGCTATGTCCTTGTTCTGCTGCGTAATGTAATGGAGTTCTGCCATAGCGAAAACCTTTAATATTAGCATTTGCGCCATTCTTTAATAAAGCTACAGATATTTCAAGATATCCTTTGCGAGCTGCAAAATGCAATGCCGTTAGACCGTCCGTTGTAATAGAATCTATATTAGCTTTTTGAGCAAGTAGCTCCTGAACAGCTTCAATGTGATTACCTTGAGTTGCTAAATGTATAGCACTAACTCCATATTCATCCTTAGCATTAATGTCAGCTCCATCTTTAAGTAGGTTTTGAATGTCATCAACAGAGCCTTTTTCAGAAGCTGCAAGCAATTTCTTGTCTAGTTCTTTTAACATAAATCTTTTGGAAGTTCTAAATATTTTGAGATGGTTATGCCAGACTCTATCTAGCCTTTTTAGAATTAACAAATCTTAATTAATAATTTTTTGTGATAATTATTGTTGACACTAATAATGATAATTAATATCAATATGACTTATATTTTTTATGACTGATCACTAGTCTCATAATTTACAAAAATGATTAGGTATAATTTTAAACAAAATAAAGCTGCTCACATAACGGCAATGACAGTGGCAATTTCATTGCATTTGGGGTTGTTTTTTTGGTTAACTAAGCCTTCAAAGCCAATTCCTTTAGAGCAGTCCATTACAGTTACAATGGTGGCGCCATCTTCTGAAAAGGAAGTTAAAAAATCTACAACAATTAACTTGAAGCAGAATTTTATAAAATCTCATAGTCAGGAAAAAACTAATGAGGTGGCGAAGGTTGAAAAAGTAAAAAAATTAGAAAAAGCAGAAGTTGCAAAAAAAGATTCCAAAGAATTTAAAACTTCTGGACAGGTTGATAAAAATGCTACTGAAAAAACATCGGCTCGCTCTGATCCTGTTTTTAATGCGGCTTATTTGCAAAATCCCGCTCCATATTATCCAAGTGCTGCCAAAAGAAAGGGCGAGCAAGGTAAGGTGATGTTGAGAGTTAGAGTTACTAAGTCTGGAACTGCCACTTCAGTTGAAGTTGCACAATCAAGCGGACATACATCTTTAGATGAATCTGCGGTGAAAGCTGTGGAAGATTGGCGTTTTGTGCCAGCTTATTTTGGCTTAGAAGCTGTGGAAGCCACAGTTTTGGTGCCGATAGAATTTAAATTAAATTAAGGGTTATTACCCGCCCTTTTAGGGTGGGTCGATGAACAAGCGTAGCTTGTGAATCAGGGAGGGGTAATCTAGTCAAGATCTTATACCAATTATCACAATTAACTATACATTTGAGCTTCATCTTTTTGGTCTAAAATTTAGAAAAAAAACCTTCTGTATATCCTGATACAGGAGGTTTTTC
>Ga0214921_10000827_pt1 | contig 55284 bp, 41 predicted proteins | sample LL1505_MetaG_FD_177992 | JGI IMG/M metagenome (GOLD analysis project Ga0214921, IMG submission 177992) | Freshwater microbial communities from Lake Lanier, Atlanta, Georgia, United States - LL-1505 | ecosystem: Environmental > Aquatic > Freshwater > Lake | place: USA: Georgia | collected... | reverse complement strand
TTCAATAATTTGTTGATTAATTGGTTCAACATTTGGTAAAACATTTGAATCAATTGGTAATTCAACTGTTATTAAAGTATCAAGTAAATTTAAAATTTCTACTGCTTCATTTAAAATTATATTAGACGAGTTATTATTATTTAATTCCTCAGACATTAAGTTATATTATATTTTATTTTCTATATTAATATTCCTAAAATCAATTTTTTCAAAAAAATTGATTTTATAAATATATATAATTATAATTAGTCAAGTTAATAAAAGTATGGCTTACATCTCCTTAGGTCCGACTTGTTCGGTAGCTTATCAACTTCAAAAATTAGGAAAGAAAAAAGAGTCTCTTCCTTTTGATTGGATTCGGTGTCCAAATATTAAAGATGTGATATATTTAATTGAGAATAATTTTGAAGGATTTCTTAACGAGATTTCTTTTGTTAGAAACGATACAAAGTTTCCAATCATAAAAGATTCAGAAATATTTGACGATGTTTCTGATAAGGAAACAAAAATCTACCGGAATGAAAAGCTAAATATTGGATTTTTTCACGATTTTAAAGAAGGTATAACTATTGATGATGTTAAGGAAAAATATAATAGGCGTATTCAAAGATTTTTTAAAACTGTGAAAGAACCTTGTATCTTTATTAGAGATGACATGTATTTTCATCAGGAAAATGTAGAAGATTATAATAAGCTTTTGCGGATACTTGCGGAATTTAATGATCAGAATAAATTAGTTCTGATTATTAATATGAATAAAAATAAATACGATTTAACTGGTTTAAATCCAGCTATCAAAGTTTTTGTTGATAATGAAAAACAAACTGAATGGCAACATCATAAGATAACTTCTTTTATTGAACAGATTTAATCTAAACAACTTGAACTTTATTTAGTTTTCCACCACTATCTTTCATTAGTAGGGCTCTTAATTTATCTTCAACTGATTGAGGAACGGATGTTTGTTGAGTAGTTGATTGTTGTGTTTGATTTAATATTGCCTTTAATTTATTATCAATTGATGTTGGAGAAATTTCATCTGGAACTTGAGTTGGTTTAGTATCACTCTTAATTCCTTTTTCCAGAGACTTTAGTAAGCTTCCCGCAAAATCCATCGTTCCAGCATGTGATAGATTACAACTTAAATCCACCCAAATTTCTCCGTCCATTTCCAACCATCTCTTACAAAAAGCATAATCTTCTGATAAATATCTTCTTGATACTGGATCAATAATACAATCAAATAACGCATAGAAATAATCTTTATTTCCATGAACGTCATACCCTCCTACATCATTTACATACTTTAGATTGCTAAATTTACGTGCCATCTTTTCTAATACTTCTCTTTTAATCATCATAAATCCAGTAGCAGCATATGCCACTTTCATAAATCCATTTTGAATTGGAATCTTTTGTGATCCAGCATCATTTTCTGTCACAATATTTACAGCATAATCATAAGCTGCTGCGGCGATAAATTCGGTTTCTACAACATTCTCTCTCGCAATGGCTGCCACTTTCTCCCAATTAATGCCTTTTTTTGGATAACTTCCTGCTACAACATCTTTTTCAGATGTAAGCATTCTAAGAACATTTAAAGGATTAAATGAAATGTCAGCATCAACAAATAGTAAATGTGTATATTCTTTCTTTGCTAACATTAATGATACATAAAAATTTCTTGCTCTTGTAATTAAACTTTCATTTCCAATTGTAAGAATATCTATTTTAATTCCTTTGCTATCACATAGACGTTGTAAATTTAAAATACTTTGAGTATATCCACGAAACATTTGTCCGCCATAACAAGGAGTTGCTAATAAAATATGATAATTTTTGTTTTCTTGACTCATATAAAAATATATATTTACACTTTTATATATATTATTATATTAAGAGAAATGGAATCTAAAAAATATGGGTTTGACTTTGATGGTGTTATACATAAATCAGTTGGTATACCAGATATAAAAGGGCAAAGACATAGTAATGTAGCTCATTTATACGAAGAGAAAAATGATGCTATTATTGATAAAGTATTTAATTATCTAAAATTAGGTTATACTATTGAAATTATATCATCAAGGCCGAAACAAGATGAAATTATGCCAGTTTTATTAGAATTTATTCGAACTAAATCTGGATATAAAGATGATATGATAACAAATCAGGTGAAAATAAATACAGGAGCGGCGGGTGATAAAAAAACAAATTTTGTTATAGATAGTGGTGTTATTGAATTTTACGATGATAGTGTAAATGTATTAATTGATATAATGTTAGAATTAAGAAAAAGAGGAAACACAACAATGAAGTTATTTCTTGTTAGACCTGAATTAAATGATTTTATTGAAGTTAATAGTATAGCACAATTAATGAATGAATTAATAAAATTAAATATTAGATTATTATGTAATAAATCTATTAAAAATCAAATTGATAAAGATTATATAAAGTTAAAGGAACAAATTAATATATTAATAAATGGAAATCAAAAAAGGGTCATAAATATATATGGAACTGTATTTGTGAAAGGAATATCTGATTTTGCGGTATTAAAAGAAAACAATATGGAAAATAATTTATTTATTTATAATGAAAGTTTTACAAATTTTAAGAATAAAGATATGATAAGTGCCGAAGGTGGAAATTCTATAGTTAGACCTTATCGTCAAGATAATAAGAATAATTTTTCTAAATTAGAACCTAAAATAAAATCACTCGGTATTCCTACAGGTGGGTATGAAGATAAAGATAAAAATAATTATTCATTAGATATTGTTAAAGAATCAATTGAAAATATATTTAACTTTATAATAAATCATAATAATATTAATAATATATATTATTCAGCATTAAAAACTACAATGGGATTAGCTGGAGATATATTTTTAAAAGATGATTACATAAGAATATATGGGACATGGGCAAAAGATAATTTACCCACAATTGGCGATGAATTAAAAGCAATGTTTAAAAAATTAAGAGACGAAAAAAATTATGAAATTCATTTATTTTTATTACAAGGAACCACTAAAACAGAATATAATTTAGATACTATGCAACCAATATAAAAAATATAAATTATAAAATAAAAATTGACGACGAGCAAGCTCCTGTAACTTTTATTTTTTTATTAAAAAAAATAAAAATTGACGACGAGCAAGCTCCTGTAACTTTTATTTTTTTATTAAAAAAAAATAAAAATTGACGACGAGCAAGCTCCTGTAACTTTTATTTTTTTATTAAAAAAAATAAAAATTGATAATTTAATACCATATCCTTATATAGTATTAGGTCATATAAATGGAATGGATTATTTAGATCCAATTGAAGAGCCAATCGATGAACCAGATGATTATAATCTAATTTCTTACTCAAATGATTTTATTTCTAAACTCAAGTCAATAACTAATAAAAACGAATTATATAATTATTTATTACAAGACGGTTGTTTATTACAGTTTTTAAAAAAACAAGATCCAGAAATGTGTATTGTTGCTGTAAGTAGTTTTGGAACAGCATTAAAATTTGTTAAAAAGCAAACCGATAAGATTTGTTTAGCTGCTGTTAAACAAAATGGACGAGCTTTAAAATATGTAAAAAATAAAACGTCCGAAATAATTGATGCCGCTATTAAACAAAATGGAAGAGCTATTGAATTTGTTGAAACACAAGATCGTATGTTATGTTCATACGCAATTTGGTCAAATGGTCTTGCTTTAGAGTTTATTAAAGAAGAATTTAAAACTCCGGATGTTTGTAAATATGCTGTTATACAAAATGGATTTGCTATTCAATTTGTGCCAATTCAAACAGATTATTTGTGTAATTTAGCTCTTCTTTCAGATGGAATGGTATTAGAATTTATTAAAAATCAAAGTCATACTATGTGTATTGTTGCTATAGAGAATGATCCTGATTCTCTCAAATTTGTTAAGCATCAAAGCAGGGAGCTAATAATTAAAGCTATAAATCTTTGGCCTCTAACTATTAATTGGGTTAGAAAACAAACACCGGAATTCTGTAATCTCGCATTAAAATTAAATAAAGATGCTATTCATTATATTAGATTACCTTTTAAGATACCATATAAAATAAGCACAGCATTAGAGGATGATCATTGTTCAATCTGTTTATGTGGAAAAGAAGAAGATACTTTAGAAGATAAGTGGTGTAGTTTACTGGAATGTTCGCATAAGTTTCATGTGGCATGTATTAAAGCCAGTAGTGTTAGTAAGAAGAATTGTCCTTTATGTCGGACAAACTTTCCGATTACATTTTAAGTTATATATTTTATATAACTTAATTATATGGGAATCGAAAGATTTTTTAAATCTATTAATTCATTATATTCAAATAAATTTATTAAACCATTATACAAAAATGATTCTATAACTTATTTATATTTTGATTTTAATTCAGTTATTCATAAAGTATCCAATAATATTGTTAATGATATCAATAATTTATTGTTATATTCTTTAATTTATAAATATTGCGATAAAAGTGGTATGGATAAAGATATTGTTATTGAAGAATTTAATAGTATTCACAAATTATATAATTTTGATTGGACTATACAAAATTTTTATCAAAATATAGCAAAAATAAATTTAAATAATTTAATTTATCAGCACATATTTAAAGATATTCGATATTATTTATCTTTTTATCCAAAGTGTAATTTCTTATATATCGGTATTGATGGAGTCCCCAGTGTTGGTAAAATGATTGAACAACAAGATCGTCGTTATAAAGGATATTTAATGAGTTTAATAAACAAACAAGTTTTATTAAAATATAAAAATCAATTAGATAATAAAGAATTTGATATGAGTAATATCTATAATGAATATGAATATCTTAGTATGAAAATATCATTTGATAAAAATTTAATTTCACCTCAAACCGATTTTATGAATGATTTTATTAATTTATTAAATAAAGAAAACTTTAAATCTGGAATGAAAGTTAAAATATCAGATTTTAGTGAAAAAGGTGAAGGTGAAAAGAAAATTGTAGTTCATATTAAAAAACATTGCTCTCAAAATGATCAAATTATTATTTATTCACCTGATGCCGACATGATTATCATGACAATGATTCTCAAATATAATATCTTTATTTTAAGACACGAACAAACAACATCAGAAGATGCGATTATTGACATAAGTGCGATTAAAAAAGAATTTACTCCAGTTGATGATATTGCTTATATATTTTCAGTATTTGGTGATGATTTTATACCAAAGATAGATTGGATAAATGTAACTAAACATATACCTCGAATATTAGAAGAATACCAGAAGATGAATATTCGTATAATTGATGATAAAACAAATAAAGTTAATTTATTAAATTTACAAAAATTCTTTAAACAAATTAAAAAATTAGAAGGAACTGTGAAGTTATCGAAAAATCGATTTGATGATTTACTTAAACCAGTTAATTATAAATCATTTAAATATTATAATGAATTAAATGATCTTAATAATTTAACCAGAAATTATGAACCGACATTTGATACTGCTGAAAATACTATTCCTGCTTTAGATTATTATAAAGCCATGTTATGGAAATATAATTATTATTTTTTAGATGATGATTCAAATAATGATTTTTATTATCCTCATCATGGGGCTCCAACTATTGATATACTAATAAATTTTAAAGAATTTGATAAAGTTAGATTGGAGGAATATAAAACAACTGATATAATGCCAATTGATCAATTATGTTTTATATCACCAATAAACGTTAGTCAATATGTTGAAAAACAAAAGATAAATAAAGAATTAGCTAATAAATTATATAAAATAATGAAAATTAAATTACCGGAAATTAAGGTAGATTCAAAAGGAGATGTTAATGTAAATGAAATATTTGATTGTCATAATGCTAGATACTTAAATAAGTGTTATGTTCGTTTTGATATAATTAAGTTTCAAGATTTTAAAAAATTAATAGGATCACCAAGTAATGAGATGGGAAGAATTAAAAGAGTTGTTGAAAGAGATCAAAATTATGAATATATAATTGATGAAATATATAATTATAAATACGAATATTTAGAACAAATTGATAAATTCTTAACAAATAATTGTTTTGATACCCAAAGATATTCTTTAAATGAATTAAAAGTTAGATATAGTACTGATAACATTCAATTAATGATAATGAATGAGAACAAAAATGTTGTGTATGCTTGCTTATTATGGATATCTGGAAATAATATATATTTATCATCAATATGTGTTTCAAATGATAAAAGATCACAAGGAGTGTTTAAAAAAGCTATGATTTTCTTGGCAAAATACTATTCTAAGAGCCAAAATAATATTATATTTAATTTACATGCTGATAAAGAACAAACCAATAATTTAAATCAAAGAAAACGAATTGAAATATATTCTCATGTTGGATTTTATATTAATGAAAATACAATTGTTGAATTAGAAAATAATAAAAAAGCACAAATTATTAGAAAAATAATTGATGATAAAGATTTTAGATACTATATTAATGATGAAAATCAAAACAAATATATAATTGATACTAATCAAATAGATAAATGTTTAACTCGTAATATAAATTATATTGGTTATAAAGTAGGTGATAAATATGAAATGTTTAGAAATTTAATAAATTATTCTTGCCCAATGACAACCACTCCAGAATTAATTTTAAAGTTTAATTCAGTTTAATAATAATTCAAAATTCATAAAATTATCATCAAATGATGATAATGCCATTGGTTCGTTTGTTGTTGGTATCCTATAGTTAGAACATGATGGTTGTTGAGATTGCTGAGTATTATTTCTATTAGATGTATTTCCTTTCATTCTGTTCATGTTTCTTTCTAAAACTTCAAAAGGCATATTAGGTTCCAATAACATTTTATTTTCATTATAATCATCTTCTTGATTATTCATTGGATTCTGAATACCACATTTTTGAACTGGCATTTCAATTTGTGTATGTATTTGTGATTGTAGATGTGTTCTGTGTGGAGGTGGTTCATTTATTTCTGGAACTCTACGAGGTTGCTGACGCTGATTTTGTTGTCTTGATTGATTTTGTGATCTAATAGGTTGTATTGATCTTTGTTCTGATTGCTCCTCGGATTGTTGATCGGATTGTTGTTCAAAAGTATTTTCTTCTGAAAAATTTTCATGTTGTTGACGTGGTTGGGGTTGTTGACGTGGTTGGAGTTGTTGACGTGGCGGAGGTTGTTGACGTGGCGGAGGTTGATTATTTTTCATTGCGATACGTGTATTTGATCTTGGTTCTTTATCATTATTTAAACCAATTTTTAATTCTCTTTCTATATCCTTATCAAATGTTTGATCATTTTTTGCTTGAGACTGAGGATGATTATTTGTTCCTAATTCAGATATACCGGATAATTCTGTTAATTCAGAATTATTTGTATTATTAGTATTATTCATCTTTTCTACATTAGGATTTTTTATAAATTGTCTATTTGGTTCATTTCCAGCACTATAATTTATGGGTTTATCTAATACTACAGGTATAGGTTTATTATCATTGATATTAGATATTATCTTGTTTTTTTTCTTAATATTTTCTAAATATCTATATAATAAATATGATACTAATCCAAATACAACTAAAGAAAATAATAAGTTATCTCTAAAACATGGATATAATGTTTTATATATCCAATCTAATATAAAATTATTAGAACTATTTCTCGCAATATATACTTTATTCATATGATTTAATAAATTATTATCTATTAATTTTGGCTTAATCCTAAAATTATTCATTTCTCTATGTTTTAGTATAGAATTTATTTTTTGATAATAATAAATATTATTATCAAAAAAATTTGGTTGAAAACTTTAGAAGTCTTCATCATAACTATAATTATTCTTAGTCTTATTCATTACAGACGCCTTTTGATATTGAGATGGTCTGTTTTCAAAGAAATTTGTTTTACCTTCTAAAGCTATCTTTTCCATAAAGTCAAATGGATTTTGCGCCTTATAAATTTTGGAATAGCCTAATTGTGTTAGTAATCTATCTGCTACATACTCAATATATGTTGTCATTTGTTCTGAATTCATTCCAATCAATCTACATGGTAAACTTTCATTTATAAACTCTTTTTCAATATCTACAGCATCTCTTACAATCGCATGAACAATAGATTCATCTAAGCGATTTACTATCTTTGAATATAATAAACACGCAAAATTAGTATGCTCACCTTCGTCTCTTGCGATAAATTCATTTGAAGATGTTAACCCAGGCATTAATCCTCTGGTTTTTAACCAATAGATTGCGCAGAATGCTCCGCTAAAGAATATACCTTCAACAATAGCAAAAGCAATTAAACGTTTTGAAAATAAATCATCACTTTTAATCCATTTCATTGCCCAATCTGCTTTCTTCTTAATACATGGTATAGTTTCAATCGCATTGAATAATCTATCTTTTTCTTGAGGACTGTCAATGTAAGTATCAATGAGAAGTGAATACATTTCAGAGTGGACAGACTCCATTGATGCTTGGTATGTATATGCGATTTGAGCTTCTAATATTTGAACATCACTTGTAAATCTTTCTAATAAATTCATATTTACTAAACCATCGGAGCCAGCAAAAAATGCTAAAATATGTTTAATGAAAAAACGTTCATCATTATTTAATTTATTGTCCCAATCATTCTTATCTTTACTTAAGTCTAATTCTTCCGCAGTCCAGAAAGATGCTTGTTGTTTTTTATAACAATCCCAAATATCTTTGTGTCTAATAGGAAATAACGTAAAACGCTGTTCGCTTGGATCTAATAGAGGTTCGTTTGACATTTCTAATATTCTATATATATAATCTATATATATTTTTATATATAGTCTAAATATCAATTTTTTACAGCATAATGATATCAATTAATTTAAATTTATATATTTGACGGGATGAATTAAAATATCCTTATGTGTTGCTTCTAAATCATCTATTTGTTTTTTATTAAATGGATTTTCATACCTAAATAGAATGAAAAGGTTTAATTCAAGTTTATTAAAATATTCAATCTTAAAATGGTTTAAATTACACAAAGTTGCAAACATAACTTCATGAAAATATAATCTTTCTCTTTCTTCGGATATTTCTTTAAGCTTCTTTAATAAACGATTTGATAAACGACATAATTGATTAAATGTTGCTGTCCATTTTGTATAATCACTTGTTAATAGTTTTACTTTATCCCAATGATGCCATTTTGGTTCTGCTTCATATGATTCAACTAATGGATATGCTATTAAATCAGAAGTGTTTGATACTTCTAATAATTGTTTTAATTTATTTGTATTATTCCAATATACATCATCTTCACATATCCAGACGTATGGACGATTTAATTTATAAGCATAATATGTCGCTTTATCCCAAGCAGTAATTTTATTTTGTGGTTGACTCATATGATGTGTCCATCCTAATTTTTGCATTTCAGCGTCTGAATAATGAATAACACGTTCAGACGTATTTGTTGGAAATTCATCTGAAATGATGTAAGCATCTATTCCAACTTGTAATAAACTTTCTAATCTTTCTTGAATATTTTTAGTTAAAGTCCTTGTAATTAATAAAATAGTTGTTTGATTGTTTCCACCTGTTTGTGTTTGGATAGTATTTTTTAATTGTTGATATTTAAATTTATATTTATGATATTTATCTTGGTAAGACATATATTATAAATAGATTATATTTTTGTAAATAAAATATTAATTTGATCCTTTAATGTTTGTAAATGTGATGGTTGGGATTCAAATTCAAGTATCTCTACTATTTTTAATTTTGTAAAATATTTAAAGAAAGATTTAAAATTTAAATTCATTTCATAATATTTTTCACTTCCATATGGATGGAGTCCTTTTTTGATATCTATTTCAAATCCTAATTTTTTATAACAATTTATAGCCACATCATTTCCTTCTAATACATCTAATGTTATTCTAATTGTTTTTCTATTATCTAATTCAAATGTTTTTTTATTAAATAAATTTCTAACAACTAAATTCATAATAAGTGGACATAATTTATTACCCCTATATTTTTCTAAGATATACACATTAAATATTTTGATTGTTTCTTCATCAGTATTAACAAACACTACTGTTGATCCGATTTCTGTAATTTTTAAACCGTTATTAGGATCAGTGAATTTAGCAATTAATATTTTTTGATGTGAATATTTAATAAAATTTGCTTCATAAAATTTAATTATATCAAATTTATCATCATCTATTTTTAGTAGATCAGGACTTATTTTAGAATATTGTTCTTTTATTAATTTAACTAATGATATTGATAAAGATTCATTCTCGTCAACAAATTTTTTTAATTCTTCAAATGACATTAAATATATATCATATTTTATTTTAACATTTGATTTTGTTATAAAATGTCCTGTTTTAATAAGACCCATTATAAATTAATACATATAAAATTTATTTAATAATAATAATATATGAATTTAAAAGATTTAATAGATAAGTATAATAAAATTATTAATAATTTATATATAGGCAATCATGAATCACCGTCCGATAAAGAATTTTTAAAAACAAATAATATTAGATTAATTATAAATTGTACTAAAAATTTTAAATATAATCTGGACGACTCAATTAATATGACCAGATTAAATATAACTGATTTTAATTCTCCAGAAAATAATATTATTATAGCCTCTCAAATTAATGATATTTTAGATATTATGAATATTTATATTAATTCAAACGAAGGAGTTTTAGTTCATTGTCATATGGGTCAACAAAGAAGTGCTATGGTTGTTGCTTGTTATTTAATGAAATATTATAAAATGAATTTAGATGATGCTATTAAAGAGATTAAAAAACGTAGAAAATATGTATTTTTACCTGAAGCAACATTTATTGACTTTTTAAAATATTATGAAATTGAATTATCATAAATACTAAAATATAAATATAAATATAAATTAATATAAGATAATATAAAAAATGTATAATCGTGGGAAAATTATGACAGAAGAAGAAAGATTACTAATAAAAGATTGGGCAATTGCCCTACGTCCAAAAATGAGAATTATGCTTAATTGTAGAAGAGATTATAAATTAGATCCAAATGATACTAATATTCCATCTGTTATATTTGATATTAAAAAGAAAATAGTAGAAATTGAAAAATTAGAAGGATTTGAAAACGAAGCATCTGTTGGTGATTTTATTGGTTTTATATCAAGAGGTGGTTTTATTCATAAACATATTGATCCAAATGATTTAGATAGAGGATTATATCATGTAAGATTTAATATTTTTATTACTGAACCACAAGAAGGATTTAAAACATATTATGATGGTCATATAGTTAATACAACAGAAGGATCTTATGCTTTATGTCGTTCTGGAATTGATTATCATTGGACTGAAGTAAATGAAGACACTATTCCACGTATTTCATTATCATTCGGATATTTATTACCAGCAGAAAAAATAGATGATTTATGTAAAGATCATAAAATTGGAATATATACTCATTTATATCCACTTGTTAATGTTCCAAGAGAAAAGAATGAGAAAGAGGAAAAAGATTGAAAAAAAGTGATTTTTTATATAATTATAAGAATTTATAATTATATAATATAATAAATAAGATGGCAAATCTCGTTAAGAACTTTTTAAAAGATTATCAAAAATTTATTGATTCTCATCCTCTTAACATTTTAATTGAAATCGCTTCATATGCGAATGAAAAATACAGAAATTCTGAAAGTGTCATGCCCGATAAACTATATGACGCTCTTGAAGATGAAATTAGAAAGCAAGACCCAAATAATCCTTTTCTAAAACAAATTGGATTTGAAGTGACAAAAAACAAAGTTAAATTACCAGTATTCATGGGAAGTATGGACAAACTTAAGAAAACAGAAAGTGATAAGTTAATGAAATGGAAGAAAAAATTTAATAAATATGATTATGTAATTAGCGATAAATTAGATGGTATTAGTGGATTGTATACAAACGATGGTAAAGATAATATTAAAATGTATACCAGAGGTGATGGAACAGTCGGAAGTGATATTACTTATTTAATTAATACTATCCCAGCTTTAAAAAAATTAAAGATAAAAACAAAAATAGTAATGCGTGGAGAAATTATTATTTCACGAAAGAAATGGTTAAAATATGAAAGTCAGTTTAGTAATGCTCGTAATATGGTATCTGGATTAGTTAATGCTAAGAAAGTTGATACCAATATTATGAAAGATATTGATTTTGTTGTATATGAAATTTTAGAACCAAGACTAAGACCATCCGAACAATTTGAATTAATGGAAAAACTTGGAATAAAAAGTGTATATTATGAAATTTTAGATAAAAAGGATCTTGATTTCGAAATGTTAGATGATATTCTTCTTGAAAGGAGAAAAGAATCTGAATATGAAATTGACGGTATTATTATTACAGATGATTCCCTACAAGGAGTAAATTCTGATGGTAATCCTGAATATGCTTTTGCTTTTAAGGATGCTTCAGAGCAACTTACCGCTGAAGTAAAAGTAATTGATGTTGAATGGAACATTAGTAAGGATGGATATATCAAGCCTAAATTAATTTTAGTTCCAACACAATTATCAGGTGTTGTTATTTCTAATGCTACTGCTTTTAATGCTAAATATATTGTTGACAACCAAATAGGACCAGGATCTATAGTGAAAATTATTAGATCCGGTGATGTAATTCCTCATGTTCTTGAAGTTATTAAAACTGCTAAAGTTAAAATGCCTTCAGTTGAATATGAATGGAATGAAACCAATGTTGATTTAATTGCTGTTGGAGATAAATCAGATGATCAAGTTATTAAAGAACTAACATTCTTTGCGAGTAAAATGGTAATTGATAATTTAAGCGAAGGATTAATCACAAATTTTGTAGAAAATGGTATAGATGATTTCTTTAAAATTATTAATGTTACTAAGACTGAACTTGCTAAACTACCAGGATTTAAGGAAAAAATGGTTGAAAAAATTTATAATAATATTCAATCAGCTCTTGAAACAGCGAATCTAATTCAATTCATGAATGCTACAAATATTTTTGGACATAATTTTGGACATAAAAGATTAGAAAAGATTTTTAATGTTCATGGAAATAACTTTCTAAAATTCATGAAAGAAAAAACAGTTGATGAAATTCATTCAAGTGTTTTTGAAATTGATGGCTTTGAAGATATAACTGCTACTCAATTCAGCGAAAAGATTCACGAATTTATTAAAACATTTGAAAAGATTCCTGTTAAATATCAAAAACTTATAATAAAAAATTCAGAAGTTAAAGTTGTCAGCGAAAAATTTAAAGGAAAGAAATTTGTCTTCTCAGGTTTTAGAAATAAAGAATGGGAAGAATATATAGTAGAAAACGGTGGAGAAGTTGTTGGAAGTGTATCTAAAAATACAGCATATTTGATAACTCCCAAGAAGGAGATAGAAGAAAATTCAACTTCAAAGATTACAAAGGCAAAAGAAATTGGTGTTGAAATAGTAGCTAAAGAAGATTTTGAGAAGAAGTTTAAATAGATTAATTTATAATAAAAATTGAAATAAAGATACATATATTGTTTTTTAGAATGTTAGGGTATCTCTCTTAGGGGCTACACAGTATGGCCGCCTCCGTGCCCTTTGCGGCGCACCGCGATGACCGCGCAACCGTGAAAACGGTACTCTCGGAGCTCGCCGGTGAGCACAGCATTGGTAGAGGCATACTTGGGTTTTTTTCGACAAAGGAGGCACGCATGATTCGCAGTGTTTGCACAGAGTTCCTGATGGCTGTTGCGTCTGTTCCCTGGCATGATGAAAAGACTCGCATCGTGCGCAACCTGGGCTCCTGGCGTGAGAGTTTTCCAAATGCGCGTGCGGCAAACATATCGTTTCACAGAAGTATAACTGACAATGACTTTGTGTTCCTTCGAGGAATACACACACTCAATATGTCGTATTGCAGTGCTGAAGGTATCACGAATGCTGCTTTTGCGCACCTCCATGGTATTCACACACTAGAAATGAAATACTGCCACAAGATTACAGATGCGGCCTTCGCGCACCTGCGAGGCATCAACACGCTTGATATGTCTGGTTGCAACCAGATTACAGATACGGCCTTCGCCCACCTTCGAGGCATCAACAAGCTTGATATTTCTCGTTGTTCCAAAATCACGGACGCGGCCTTTGTACACTTACGCGGTATCCACACACTAAACATGTTCGATAGTAGTATCACAAACGCAGCCTTCGCGCATCTCGAAGGCATTCACACGCTTGATATGTCTCTTTGCAGGAATATCACGGACGCGGCCTTCAAGCACTTGCGAGGCATCAACACGCTTAATATGAACTGTTGCATAAATATCACGGACGCAGCCTTTGTACACTTACGCGGTATTCACACACTAGAAATTCTTAATAGTAGGATCACAAACGCAGCCTTCGCGTATCTCGCAGGCATTCACACGCTTAATATGTCTAAGTGCAAGGAAATCACTAACGAGGCTTTTAAGTACCTGCGCGGAATCCACACACTCGACATGAGCTACTGCAACCAGATTACAGACGAAGCCTTTGATAACCTACGTGGCATCCACACGCTAGACATGTCACACTGTAAGCAGATTACAAATGATGCCTTTACTTACCTTCGCGGCATACACACTCTCGAAATGCGGGGCTGCAGCCAAACAAGCATCACAAACGAAGCCTTAGAGCAACTTTGTGGTATCCGCAAGCTTAACATAAGTGACTGCGATCAGATAAGCATTACAAACGCACCCTTTGCTCACCTCCAAATTATTAAGGAAATCTACTTTAATAATAGACTGGTACGCTGTGCTCCTACCGCACATTTCTTCAGAGCTGCTACGTAAGATCATATACCAATTTCATTTATAATCTTATAAAAATTGAAAATAACGATACAATCTAGTTTAATTTTATCAAAAAAATTGATTATTTATCATTATTCAACAGTATATTAGAGGGATATACAAATGCTACTATGTCATCTGACAGAAAAGCAAATCTTAAAATAGACCGATTAATAAAGGGATGTTATAACTATTTCAACAACCCTGGTTCTCATGCTGTTTCATTGAGAAACACATTAAATGAATTAAAAGAATTTAATGTGAGTCTAAAAAATGATCTAATAGAATTATATAAATTAGGTCTTGAGAAGAAAAGACCTGATTTAATATTAGCTCTATTTGGAAAATCAACTAAAAGTGAATTTGGAGTAGAATTAAATTTTGAAAGATTAATTAACAAATTATTTGTATATATTTGTTATAATAAATCAGGATTTTTAAAAAAATTAATATCTTATCCTTGGGTCAGATATGATGTGTCTTCATATGAAGTATATTATATTCTTACTCATAGAGTTGCTAATGGATTATTAACACATAATCCTAGTCTATTAACTCCGAATGATAGACAAAAATATTATACTAACATTCATTTGAGAAAAACACAAGAAATACTAACACAACATCAACTTTGTGCTGATGTATTATTATACATTGGAATAATAGATCCAGTTTCTTATAATAAAGTAAAATTTTATTATAAGAATAATCCAGAACTCGTAAAAAGAAGAAAAGCGTATTGGACTTTAATTTTCTTTTTTGCGAAATACGTTAAAAATTATATGCGGGAATGGGTTTGGATGCCTGGCGGACCTATGTTTAAACGTGGGCAAAAAAGGTGGAATGAATATTTACAAAATTAATTTATCTTCTCAATTAATTTATCTTAGCAAGTAATTTTTTCTGTCCTTCAATTATTTTATTCATCATATCTTCATTTTTTGTTATATATTGTTTAAATACTTCATATATATTATCAAAAGCCAAATCTAATAAAGGTCTATCTTTTGTAATACCATATATTTCTAAATATAAATCACCTGCCTCAATTTGTTTTTCATCTTGAATAAGACCTAATTTATCAGCTAAACTAAATAATTCTGATTCAGTGGGAGATTCAATTTCAATATATCCTGGAAGTCCAGGATAATGATCAAAAACTAATTCAGAATTTTCAATATTGTATATTTCTCTAATTTTCTGAATTAAATACTTTTTTTTATGTCCAATTTTTTCTAAAATAGTATCCATCTCATTAAAATTATTAACGATTACTTCGTTCTCTAATTCATATCCGTCATTTCCTTTTTGTTTTAATGTAAATGTTATGCGATGCCCCTCATCTCGTAATCTTAATAAATTATATCCAGTTGGAGGAATAAAAGTTTTAATTTGAAATTTAAACATACCTTTAGAAACTCCACCTAATTCTTTTATCTTCTCATTTATTATTTTTCTATCAAAAGTATAAAATCTCTTTTCAATTTCTTTACTCATTTGTATTATAATATATTATAAGATTTATTTTATAATATAATATATATGTATTTACATACAATCAGTTTATTAGGATTAAGACCTACAAACGAAGATGCTGAATTTTATTTACTAAATTTAGATAATAAAGATAAGACAAAAAATGATGTTAATTTATTAGGAATATTTGATGGTCATGGCGGTCCTCTTGTTAGTGATTACTTAAGTAAAAAATTACCTCAATACTTTTATGATAAAACAGTTATTTCTAAAAATATAAAAAAAAATTCAATAAAGTATCATAAATTTGTTTTTAAATTATTTGATTTTATTCAAGAAAAAATTAGAAACGAAATTAAAGAATCTAAATTAATGGGTTCTACCGCTCTAATTGCTCAAGTGTATAATGTTGGTCAAAAAAAGAAATTACAAGTAATTAATGCTGGTGATTGTAGAGCTGTTTTGTGTAATAAGTATAACATCGGTATTCCACTATCCAAAGATCATAAACCAACTACAATTGAAGAATATGAGCGCATCACTAAATTAGGCGGACAAGTAACACAACTTATGAACGATGATGCAAGAATTGGGGGATTATCTGTTTCTCGTTCTGTAGGTGATATTGATACTAAACCATATGTAAGTCATTTACCAGAAATATTTGATTATGATCTAAATGAAACTGATAAATTTTTAATTGTTGGATGCGATGGTGTATGGGATGTATTTAACAATCAAGATGCTGTTTTTTATGTATTAAGTGAAATGAAAAATGAATATAAATATAATATGCTTACATCAACTGGAAAAAATAATATTGCTAAGAAACTTGCTTTAGAAGCAATTAAAAGAGGCAGCACTGACAATATCAGCGTAATGATATTATTTTTTAAATAAATAAAATATAATAAATTAAAAAATTATTGAATGACTTCAATAGGCTCGTATTTCTTAAATTCTTGGTTATAATTACACTTCATACGATGATATATTTTATCTTTAAATAATTGTCTCATATAATGACTTTGTTTTATATCTGGTATATAACAAATACCCAATCTCTTTTCAGACTCAATATCTATTACATCAAATACTTCTCTCATTAATGTTTTCTTTATTATAAAAATATCACTATCATATTTTTTTAATGACTTTGGTAATTCATTTTTTAATGAATCAATTTCATGATTATTTACATAAATATGACTTAGTCCACTTCTTGCTGGAATAAATATAAATCCATTAATAGTATATTCAGTCTTTTTAATCTTCTCTGCTACTAATTCGATCTCATCTACATTGTATAACTTTATTACATTTAACTTTAAATTATTATCAAATAAATTTTGTGCTAAATATTTATCAACACGTTCCATTTTAGTATTCATTCTTTCTGTTAATAATTTTTCATTTTCTAATAAATAACAATCTTGAATTAAAAATATGTTATCATCATTATTTCTTATAATTCTCCCTTCAAAAAATGTATTTTTAAATATACACTGATTGGCTCTAATGTTTAATTGATAAATATTAACTTCTCTCATATTAATTTGCTCTTTTTTATATTTAATATTTTTTTTATCAACTAATAAACACGTATTAAGATCATTGATACGGGTCATTATTATATAAAAGTTATGTCCTTGAAAATGTGGCACTAAATATGTATTTTCCTTATTTTTTTTTATTGATTCTAATATATCTACTGAATCAATGATTTTATATCTATAATTATACACATTTATGTTTGAATATATAAAATTAATCGCATGGTGTTTAATTTTAATATCCGTAACTAATCTGGATTTAAAATATCCTAAATTTAATACATGGCTCGTATTTATATTCATCTAATAATACTATTTATCTTTTTAGTTTTATATATTTATAATTCAATTTTTATTCTATATGAATTTGAAAAATTCATATAGAATAAAAATTAGTAGGAAGCTAAGCTTTGCTTAGCAACGGCTCAATTTTTATTAGATTATTTTTTCTTAGAACCTTGAATCTTGGGCAATCCAGTGCTAAAGATAGATTTCTTTTCTGTTTGAGGATTATAATATGTATTTTGATATAAATTTGGTTTTAAATATTGATTTGGAATTATTTCTTTTGAAGTATTAAATAAATAATAATTATCGTTTACAATTTCTTTGTATAATTTATATATATTTGTTGCTTTTGAGTTTTCAATCTGTTTAGCAATATCAAATAAAAATGTATTCTCTAATACTGTATCTGCTTTATAACCGACTTGAGGTATCATTAAACCAGCACCATAATGATTTTCTTCAGGAGTAGATTGGAATTTTTCAGTGCTTTGAGCCCTAATTTTTGCGATTCTTTCTTTTTCTTCTTTTTCTTCTTTTTGTTCTCTTTCAGTTCTTATTCTTTTTGCTTCTTTTCTTTTTTTATTTTTTTTATTTATTCTATTATTTACACTATTTTTACCATTTGATTTAAAAATTAAGTATAAAACATATGAAAATATTAATAATAATAGTATTATGTATAACATTTATATAATATAATAATATAAAAATATAATATATATTATATATATAATGGATAGTAAAGGAATTTTAAACTTAAATACAGTTGAAGAAACAGTTGTAACAAAGGTAGAAGAAGTTAAGGCAAAGGTAGAAGAAAAGGTAGAAGAAGTTAAAGTCTTAGCATATGATGTATTTTCTTTTTTAAAGGAACTTTTTAATATTAATCCTGTTAGTGGATCATCTGATAAATTAAATGAATTAAAAATTAAACTAAATTTTCAAATTCCTGACAAAGTTGTTGATTTAATTAAATTAATTGGACATGAATCTCCTGACACATTTAATGCTATTTCCAAGACTCTTTCAGATGTCTTAAAAGATGGTGTATTAGATATGTCAGATGTTCCCAAGTTTGTTCTTTTAGTCTCAGCATTACATAATACTGAATTAAAAAAACTCAGTTCTCCTATTACAGTTGAAACTGTTGTTGAATTTATTAAATTTTTAATGCATGCTATTGTTGAACTTGATTTTATCAAAGTTAATAATAAAGAAAAAGTATTTGAGATGTTAGATACATCTATATTACTATTAACAACATCACTTGATGTAAAGATGCCTGTAATTTCAGTTGCCGGATGCTTCAGTTGTTTTGGAAAGAAGTAATTGAATGATGTGTTCATTATAAATTGTTCCTGGAAATAATTCTACCATAATATTATTTGTTATGATAAAATTATCTTTAATGTCTCTTTTCATTGTTTCAATATTACATGTGATGTAAAATATTTGTTTGTTTTTAAATTTTGATAAATCTATCTTATCAAAATATGAATATCCATTTCGACCAGGACTCATAATAATAGTAGTATCTGGTGATGATTTATTAATTTCTTGATATAAACTTTCTTTGGTATTAACAGATAACCAATTTAAGTTATTAGTCTTAACAATGTCTAATCCATCTTCATATGCTATTGGACACGGGTTTAAACATTTAATTGTTTCAAATTTCTTATAAACTTGAGACGCGATATGAAAACTATTACGACCATAAACAAGTAAGTTTTTATTTGGATGAACTAAATGTGCGATTTTGTCATATAAAATATTGCCCATAACATGATTTGCTTGAACAAAAGAGTTTGGACTAATAGGGATGCGAAATCCATTTAGATTGATTGTTATAGTTTTAGACTTGGCAAAATAGATTGGCATTTCTTTAAAGCAAAAATAAAATGATTGAATATTAATCAAACTATTTGAGATTTCATAAAAATTATAAATTTTATCTAGATTAATTGAAGATACATTTAATTTTAACATAAATTCATCATCTTCATTTACATTTATTCTTAAACCAATAAATGATTTATCAATTGAATTGGTTTTCATAAGAAGATTATAATATTTTAATATACGATTATCCCAGTAACATTGATTTGTAACCTTATCAAAATTAAAACTAACAACAGTTCTATAATTGTATGGATTAACAGCTAAAATTGTTAGATTTGGGCGATTCGCGCAGGGGCTCGTATCTTTACATTTTGATAGATAATTTTCTTTAATTTTATCCATGAAAAGAGTAACTGAATTAACTAATAAAGATGTTTTCGGCTGAACTCCCCAGCGAGGATTCATTTGTCTAAATATGCTTTCTAACATATTATGTAATTATTTAATTATTTGATTAATAAATAGTCAAATAGTTATTAATATTAAAAAATCAATTTTTTGTAACGATTAATATAACTACTAATATAAAAATTATTATCATTAATACATACGATATATTTTTATTTGTTATATAATTTTTTAAAATATTCGTTTCTTTATTATTTTCTAAATCACTTTGTTTAGAATAATAATTATAAAAATCATCAATTGATAATAATGTTTTATTTTGAAGTTTTCTTACATTATTATGACATGCTAATATCCAATCAACTAATTTTTTTTTAGATGATAATATATCATCTGTTAGAGGATTCTTTGATATATATTCTGTAAAATGATTTCTACATTTTTGACAAGGAAGAACTATCTTTAGGGAGGTTAAAAAATTTCTAAATCCATCTTTATCTGCTTTAGTAGGATTCTCAGGAAAACTTAATACTGAATAATCTAAAAAATACCAAGCCTTTGGACCCCATATATTTGAATCTATATTGACACGATTATTATTCATTATATATTTATAAAAGAATTTTTTTTTGATAAATTAATGTATTAATCCATTTTTATAATTATATTAATATTCATTTCAGTAGGTTCTTCAAATTTATTTAAGATCATTTCTTCTGAAACATCTACTAAATTTTCATGTAATTCATAAGGATTTAGTAACATTCTTTCTATTTTTTTATCTTTAAGAACTATATTCTTATCATACAAGTATCTAAGTAGTTGAAATGATAGAGACATAATCTTTGAATTAGATTGTATATGTTTAATAGGTATCTTTAACATTTCATTATAATCTATAAATTTTAATTGCTTCTTATAATAATTTCCTTTATCAAATGTATTTAAGATTATAGATGTATTAGGAAGCCATTCATACCACAAATATACTTCAATTGGAACATATTCATCAATCTTTTTATATTTAATATTTCCTCTTATAATCATTAGATTATTAACGTCTAATATAGTTTCATTGATATTAATATTTTTATATTGTGTTGTTAGAATATTAATTCCACTAATTATTTTAGTGCTAAATAATCTGTAATCACAATAAAAGTTTGAATACTTAAATTCAGTATTAATTCCATCCAATAGACGTTTAATTGACAGGGATGAAATAAATATATTAGCATCAGTTGTTGTCAGTTGGATTCCATATATCCCATATATTTGAGGATTAAATAAGATAGATCCAATGTTAGACTGATCTGAATAACATTTTATATATGCCTGAGGTGGAAGATTCGGAGCATTAGAATTATAAAAATAATAATCAAGATGTTTAATGTTCATTGATGTATCTTCATTTGATATAAAGAAGTTTTCAAAATTTTCTTTTGGAATCTTATATTTTAGGTCATTTATGTTATAACACACATTCTGAGTTAAATCATAGTCAGAACAGGAAAATAGAAATAAGTTTAATTCATATGACGAATGAATTAAATCTACCTTATATTGAGATCCGCTTTCGTTATCTTGTAATAAAAGGTTATCATACTTAAAAGGGAATTGTAGGGTTATAATATATAATTTATCTAAATATTTAATAGGAATTGCGTCATATTTAATAATTACTTTGTTTTGTGTTGGAGGTATCCAAGGAAACAATGTGGTTTCCTTGTAGTTCTCATTTGTTTCAATCAATAAGTTTAAGAACTTCATTTTTAATGGAAAGAGTGGATAGTGTAATATGATGTTTAAAAATCAATTTTTTAACAGTTATAAAAGAAAAGAAAGAATTAATAAATTAATTTTTTGTTTTTTTTTGGGTGCGATGGCAGGATTTGAACCTGCGACCTCTTGCTTATGAGACAATTGCTCTGGCCTCTGAGCTACATCGCAGCAATTGACATTAATAGACCTCACAGACAATTTTTTTTTTCAATTTTTTTTAAATGCTTATCAAAGAGAAGCCTACAAAAATATTAGGGTATAGGCTATGCTTTAAGATCATTTTTGGAGGCTTAATATAGTGATTTTTTAACAGTTTCTATCAATATATTCTTTCATTGATATTTGTAAATTATTTAAATATTCATTAAATACAGGATCATCTGGATGCTTATTATGATCTATATTTATTGGATTATTACATATAAATTGATGATTCATATTACTATTATGATCATATGATTTATTAGTTGGATTATCTACATGATATATCATTGTTGAATACATTTTATTATCAATATCTGAAAATATATTTAATAAGATAGTTTTATTATCAGTATCTTCATCATTTTCATTTTTTTGAGCATTTTCTTTATATAAAACTAATAAAAAACGATTAAAAATAACATTTGATTGCCATTTTTTTGGTATATTCATCTTTTGATATTTATATAATCCAACTTGTGTATACACGGGCATATATTTTCCATCTTCTACATAAAATAATTTATTAACATTACCAAATACAAAAGATTTAATTACATTTCTATCAACATTTAATTCATTCCTAACTGAACTACTATTTATATATTCATAATACTTACTATCTATATTTAATATATTTTTGTATCCAAAATATTTTGTTCTAAATTCATCTATAATTTTTATAAACATAATATAATTAATACCATGTAAACGACACCATTCTTTAATTCCGACAAGAATATAATCATCTATTTTTTCTGCTTTATTTTGAAGGAATAATTTTTCACTAAATATTTCAATATTATTATTTTTTAATAATAAATCTACTTGATCATTATATTCTTTTGTTGATAATTCTGAAAAAATCTTATTTTTATATTTTACATAGTTTTCTTTATATTTTTCCTCTAATTCTATCTTTTTATTAGAAAAAGTATTCTCTAATAATATATGACGATATACTCCCATAAATGATGTAAATATCTTATTAATTACTAACAAATCTGATTGAGAATCTGAAAATATCTTTTTAAAAATAGTGATATTATCAATTATCGCATACAAATCATATTTAACTTGTAATAAAAAATAAACAATAAATAAAACATTTTCAAATACACCTAATTTAAATCCAATAACTATAGGATGTAATAAATTTATATCTAATAATTTATCTGTTTTTTGTCTAATTTCAAATAATTTTTCGACTATTTTAGCTTTATACATATTATCAGATTTATCTCTATAGATATATAAATCATTTATTAATGGAATTAATATTTTATTTGTTGTATTTTTCTTAATTTTATAACTTTCAGATTTATATTTGTCTGATAATAATCTTGTATTTTCATCTCTATACTTACCATATTCTATTTCTAATGGATGTATTAAATAAAATCCTAATTTGTCATCCAATATATTAGATGTATTTAATCCATCTGCCCCAAATGGAACTATATTTTCATAAGTTTCTTTATATATTTTTATATTATTACCCAATTTTTCATTATAATATAACTTTTTTGAATAATGTGAAAATGTTAAATATTGTTTTTGTATAAATAATACAAATGAATTTCTATAGGATAAACTATCAACATCACCATTTGGTGGTTCTGAAAATATGTCTATTTCAGTATTTAATTGTATATAAATATCAAATGGATCACCATTAGAAGCATCTATATTTTTTTCATAATCATAATTAAAAGGATAATAATCATAATTATATCCTTCCTTGAAATATAAATTTGAACTTGTAAATATTAATATTTCATTTGAAAAATTTTTTTTACAAATATCATATATTGGAACTATATTTAAACGGGCATCTTTAGGATAAGTGTAGTAAACACTTCCAGATGATACACGACCAACTCTGCCTTTTCTTTGTAATCTGGATGCTTCAGATATTTTTATTGATTCCATATTATTTGTTCCAGTATCATAATTATAAGCAACATTCCAATTATATCCAGTATCAATAACAAATTTTAATGAATTAATTGTAATAGATGCTTCTGCTATATTAGTGCTTACTATTAAAATACGATCATATCTATTTCCAGTATTTATATCTTCCGGTTTATATTTTTCATTTAATACATCATGAATATACCTTCTGTCAAAATTATATGTTCTCTTAATCTTTTCTAAATTTTGGGTTATTAAATTTTTTGAATCTTCGGGCAAATCACTATAAAATGGGATCGCAAGTGTATTTATTGGTAACTTAATATTTAATTCATCTACCAATTTTATAATTTTTTTTGTTGTTGTACAAAATAATAAGATATCATTATTAATTGGACTGTTATTATTACAAATTTCTATAGCATATTCAACCGCCTTTACATATGCCTTATCTTCTGGTAAATCAATCTCATGATATACTTCAGATATAACATATTGAGTTCCTTCACCAGGAGGTGATATATGTATTCTACGATCAATTACAACTCTATCTAATAATTCATTAAATTCATGTTTATCAACTATTTCAGTATTTTTTAAATTATCTCTAATTGGATATTTTAAATTATCATTAATATTACGGTAATACATACGATATATAGGATCGTCTAAATCCATTGTTGCTGAAATGATATATAATCTTAAATCATTATTTAAAAATACGGAACCTCTTAATAAAGATAATATAATATCCATATTTGAATTATGCTCATGTGATTCATCAATAATTATAATATCATATAAATTTTTGGATGAAATATTTTTAAATTTAGATTCTTTTATTCGTGTATTTAAAAGCTGTTTTATTAATGGAGATTTTTGTATCTCTACTAATAATGTGCCATCAGTGACTATTCTTAAATAATAACGTTGATCATCTTCTATATGATCACCTTTTTCATATTTATATTGTATTATTCCATTTTCTGTTTTTACCTCAGTTTTATAAAATGTATTATATGCTGTTATATCAACACCTAATTCACTTGATATTCTTTGAGCATTATTAACTGTTGGAGAAATACGCGGTTGGGTGCATACTATTTTTCCATCAAACTTTTTATCTATTGCTTTTAAACCATATAATAATAATTTAGGTGTTTGTGTTGATTTACCAACACCTGTCGCACCAGTTAACATAACAACACGTTGATTTATAAAATGATTAAAAAAATTAATTTGACTTACCCAGTCCATCGCATAATAACTATACCAATCTAAATCACCACTTGCTAATCTATCAAAATAAGATTCTTCCTTAAGATTACGATTATTAATTATTATTGGTAAATTTTGATAATAATTATCTGTTAAATAATAATATGCTTTTTTATATTTTGAAAGATGTTTTTTTAATAAATCTTTACTTAGATCTGTTTTAATATTTTCTTTATCAAATTTTTCATCCCTAATTATATATTCTGATAATAATCCCCGTTTTGCTAAACATTCAAAAGTTATATCTAATATACTATTATTAATACATCTAACTATTTGAATATTTATTTTTATAATTAAATCTCTTGATAAGTTTTGATCTTCATATTTTAAACCTATGTTATTTCTCTGACCAAAAGATCTTTTAATTTTTCTATCATATTCTTCATTATATATATCGAATTTAATTGGAAAAGTTTGAATAATAAAATCGTTTATAACTTGCTTATCTATATCTGCTTTAGAATCATATAAATATATAGCAGTATCTGCTTTAAAGTCTTTTTGTTTTGGATCACTTATTTGCTGATTATTTCTATCCATATACCATAAAGATTTTGAATAATTATATACAGTTTTATATGATATATTATATATCGATGGTAATTGTGATTTAATTATATGTAAATCATAATAATGTTCTTTTTTTTCGTATGTTGGTGTTTTATTTTGAATATATTCACTTAATTTAATAATTTTTTTATTACTACTATTACTTGTTGAAACATCATTAAACATTTTATAACCATACCATGAGGTTGATAATTGTAATATTTGATTTCTTATAAAATCATATAAATAATATTTATCTATTTTATTATAATTATCTAACATTATTTTGTAATTTTTAATTATAAACTCGCGCGTATAATCAATATCTTGATCTTCTTGTTGATCATCATCATCATCATCTAAATCTATAATTTTTTTATAGCCTTTTTTTGATAATTCGTCATCTTTATAAGGATATTTAGTATCAAAAAATATAAAAAAATTATAAGCAAATTCTTTAATTAATTTATAAGAATATCCAAAACATTCATCTTCATTTATAAGATGACTCATAAAATAATCCATATTTGTACTAAATAATGTTTTATCTGCTTCATCTAATATTAACCATTTATTATTAAGTTTATTATCTATTATTTTATATACTGGATATATTTTGTTTAATATATCAATAAACATCATATCTTCACCTTTAATATTTCTTTCATATAATAACCATTTATAGTCAAGAACATTTTTATATAAATCATTTACAAGTGTATCAAATATTTCAGCAATTGGCAAACATCTTTCTTCAAAATATTTATTTTCTTTTTTATAATATTCAATTGAATTTTTATATAATTGACATTCATAATATTTATCTAATATAACTGGAACAATATTAATCCAATTTATATACATCTTATATGACATGCGATTAATAGTTTGTTTTAATAATTCAAAATTAATTTCAATATCTTTTGTAGAATACTTATATTCATTAAATTTTTTGGTATTTTTATCCCAATAACCACGACTGTATTGAAAATTACTTATCGCATATTTATCATTCTCTTTTAATACTGTTATATCTTCTAAACGTTTAATTTTTTTATATTTAGCAAAGTCATCTTTATCATCTATAAATGGTAAGAATAAATTTAATACAGCAATAATTTCACTATTATTTTTTCTTGTTAGTTGTTGAAAAAACTTTGACTTATCTGTATCCTTAATCAAAAATTTAATATAAATATAATCTATTAATTCGTGACATTTGTTTGCTACATATGAAAATTCATCAATATTTAAATTTATTAATTTTGACTTTATACAATTATTAATATATTCTTTATTTTCTTTTGTTAGAAACATATTCTAATATATATAATAATTTTTATTAAATATTGTGAACTACCAAATTAAAAAAAATTGATTAATATACATAATAAGTTAAGTTTTTAAGGATTATAAAGTTAACCATGTTTAATACAACTCAAGTAGAATATAATGATGAACTATACGCATTTGAAAAAATTCCTAAATATATTGATTCAGATGAATTAAAATATATTCAAAATATTGATCAAACCAAAGAAACAATTAAAAGTATTGAAAAAGAAATTGCGGATCATCTACTTTTAGATGAATATATTCAAAGATCAGATATTGAAACAAAGTTAAGTGCCAAGAAAAAAATAATGACGGAATTAACAGAGAAATTATCTACATTGCGTCGGGAAACAGATGAAGAAAAAGAAATTCGTGTTTTGAGTGAAAAAAATATCTTAGAAGCTGAAAGGAAAAAATTAGCTGAATTAGAATTAGAATTTAATTCAATTATTATTCCACAAATGATTGATAAAACAGAATATGTTGCTAAAAAAAAGATGTTAGAATATAATCGACTTGTTACGGAAAGAGAACAGATTAAGTTAAATAAAAATCGTGTAGGTAATTTAATTGGTAATAAACGTTTTGATATACAAAAAGCAGAAGAAAATTTACAATTTGCTTATAATCTTCCAAATGAATATAATCAAACTCTTTTAGAAATTAATAATCTTAATAAAGAAATTATGGAAGAGAGTAAAAAATTAAACTCTTTTAATAGTTTACTAAGAGATCATGCGATTATTGAAGCAAAATTAGAAATGTATAAACAAAAATTAAATGAAAATATTAAAAATTATGAAAAATATAAATTACAAGATATATCTATTATTAGCTTAAATAAAATTGATGATTATGACTCTGAAGGAAATTTATCAAGAACAATTATAAATGCTTCTGACATGTATAATAAATTAAATAAATTAGATAATAATAAACCAACAATTGAAGTTGGTAGCGATATCTTTTCTCAAAGAGAATATGACTTTTTACGTCAATACTATAATGAACGTATAAGTTTATATAATAAGTTTAATCATAAAAATAATTATTTAGATGAATTTGAAGAAGATCATCAAAAATGGTTAGATAACTGTAAAAATGATTTAAAAATAATTAAAAATAGATTAGAGGAATTAAATGGAAAGTTAAAAAATCAAATCTTTTGGACTGATACTGATCATGAAAAATATAATATTCAAAAAAAGAATATTATATCAGAACATATTAAATATTATAATAAAACGGGGGAAGAAATAAATACGAAAAATGAAATGAATTATCAAAATGTTAGATCAAATGAAGCTCGTGAAACTGGTGAAATTACTATGACACAATATTTAAGATCTATTAATTATCAGTAAATTAGTTTACTTGTTTACGATGGATCAGGTACTATTGGAATAAATATTTATCTATAGCTGTTTCTTTCATGATATCATCAAATTGATCTGTTAATTCTTTTTTCTTAAATGCTAAATTTAAAATATGTTTATCAACTGTTATTTCATTTGCTTTTAATCCAACAGCAATATAAATATATACTTTAACTTCTCTTTGATCAAATGGAACATCTTTATGAGAGCAAAAACGAATAGCTCTTCCAATAATTTGATCCATTCTACTCATATTCCAATAAGGTTCTAATATATGAACTTGTTGAACTCTTAATAATGAAACTCCTTCTTTTATACTTGGTGATCCTAATAAAATTTTTAATATACTTCCATCCACATTTTCCTTCTTATTGAAAAAATCTTTTATTAATTCTTTCTTTTCATGTGTTTCGTCTCCACTCCATATCGCAAATCTTAATTTACCTTTTCCGTGAGTCTTAAAATCTTTATATCTATGGTATTCAAGAACTTTAATAAATGATTTAATACCTCCATATTGAAGGAAATTTGAATATATAAATACTGTTCCCTTACATGATTTAATTTTTTTCATTATCTTATAGAATTTAATTGAATATAACTTTAACATATTATAATCTAATGCTTTTCCTTTAAAACTTTCAAATCCATCTTCATCAATACCTTTATTTGGATATGCTACATTTGATATAATTCTTGGTCCAATTAAAAAATTATTTGGTAAATTTAATATATCAGAATCACCGAATCTTCCAAAACCTTCTTGTTCCATTACTGTTCTATATGCCTCATATTGAAATCTACTCATTTGACATTTAACTAATTTTAAATTCTTTTTAGGAAATACATGATCTGGAGCTCCCTTATAGTAAGATATACATCCACTTAACATATTCTTTAATTTATTAACATTCTTTAATTCATAAATTGTTTCATCATTCTTCTTTTTTGTTTTTATAAACATATCATTAAATTTTGTTCCAGTTGGAAATTCATTATCTAATCTTAATAAATTTAATGTTAATCCCATCTCCATTGGTTTATCAAATATAGGAGTAGCTGATAATAATACTATTCTTAAATCTGCTGGTGCTGAATGTATTGCCTTCATAAATGTTGTATAAAAAGTTCCACATTCTGATACTATATTTTGAACTTCATCTATTAATAATAATGTATTCTTTAAACTTATTTGTTTTTCAACAGCTAAATTTACAAATTTATGATACGATAAAATAGTATAAAATTTATTTATTTTTCTTGTTGAATTAGCAATTATTGATTTGTATTCATCTTTATCAGGATTTAATTCAGATAATCTCTTTCTATCTTTATTTGATATATATTCATCTCCAGTGCAAAATGAACGTAATTCTTTATAGAAATTACCAACTAATGCTGCTGGAACTACAACCATTATCTTTTTTTTGTGTTTCCATTCTTCACAAATTTTTACACCAGCACATGTTTTACCAGCACCAATTTTATGATATATTAATAAATTTTTGTAAGGAGTTTGTGGATTAATAAATTGTGATACAAACAATTGAGGGTTTTGATATGTAAATTTAGTTGGAAAACAAATATCTTTCATGGATTGTTTTTTTTCTTTAATTCTATATTGTTTAAAAATGGTTGCTATTTTTTTCTGAAAATCATTGTCATTAGTATTTGGATATTTAATTATAGTTCTATTTAAATCTTCCATTTATTCTAACTTATAATTTATCTTATAAAAAATAATTAAGATAAATTAATTAAAAATTTATGAAATTTAATTTATTTATATACTTTATGCTAACTCAAAATCAATTTATTTCTCTCAAAAATATATATAGTTTATTAACAAATATTACCGATTATGCTTATGCTTGGAATGAAGAACTTAATTTAAATGATTCTATTGATGATCACATCGCAAAATTATCAATTATTATGGATTTGATTTCAGGATACAGTTCTTCAATAGAAGGAGAATTAGATGATATTCTTATTATTGTTGAAGAAAATTTAAAAGAATATATCTTAGAAAAATATGCTAAAGAATCAGAAGATGATACAGCAAATGAATCTGAAAATGAAACAACTTAATTTTATCTTTTTGAATTAATCCAATTAATTCAAAATTATATAGTTCTCTTAGTTCAAATATATAAAAGAAAGTATATTATTATATTATGAGCAAAAGACCAAATAATTCAGATACTGGATTAAATAATAATAAAAAATTAAAGGTTGATGATATAGAGTCTTCTAAAGTTGACCCGCCTAAAGTTGATCCTCCTAAAGTTGATCCTCCTAAAGTTGATCCTCCTAAAGTTGATCCTCCTAAAGTTGATCCTCCTAAAACAATTCTTAAATTTAAGGTAGATCCTAAAGTTAGAGAAAAAGTAATAATGAATCAAAAATTAGAAACATTAGATGATCTAATTGATTTAGCAAATAAATATGATCCAACTAAAGATTATAATTTTAATTTAAAGAGACTTCATAAGATTTTACCTCCTTTAATTAAATTAAAAAATGTTATTGGAATGAAATCTGTTAAAGATAGCATCGTTGGTCAAATTGTATTCTTCTTAAATGAATTTGATGGTGCTAAAAATCAAGATATGTTACATACAATCATTCAAGGACCTCCTGGTGTTGGAAAAACAACACTTGGTAAAATTATCGGAGAATTATATTATTATTTAGATATTATTAAACCGGTTGTTGCTAAACCTAAAGTAGCTCCTAAACCACAACCTCCAAGAAGATTAAAAATAATTACTTTTGAAGAATTATTAAATATGGAATTAGATGATTATATGAATAAAAGAACTGGTGGCAATAAAAAAGATTATAAAGAGGATAAAGAGGAAGAAGAAAAAGATACGGAAGATGATGATTGTGGATGTGATGAAGATAAAGTGGATGGATGGGGTGGTGCGGAGGGGAAGGAAGGAGAGGGGAAAGATGGATTTAAGTTTAAGATTGTAACACGAGACCAAATAATTGGTCGTTACTTGGGAGAGACGAGTATTAAGTGTAAAAAAGTAATTGATGAATGTGAAGGTGGTGTAATGTTCATTGACGAGGCATATGCTCTTGGTAATCCGGAAGGAAGAGATTCGTTCAGCAAAGAAGCAATTGATTGTATAAATCAGAATTTATCTGAAAAAAAATGTAATTTTCTCTGTATAATAGCAGGTTATAAAGATGCTCTTGATAAATGTTTTTTCTCATATAATGAAGGTCTTCGTCGTCGTTTTCCATTTGTATACACTATTGAAAAATATACTCCTGAAGAATTATGTTTAATATATAAGAATATGGTAAAAGAAATAGGATGGAATGCGGAAGAAATACCTGAAAAATTTTTTAAAGATAATTATGATTGTTTTGAAAACATGGGCGGAGATATTGAAATTTTGATGCTTCTTACAAAAATTGAAAGTGCTAAAAGAACTTTATTTATACCAGAAGAAAGAAAAAAAATAAATTTAAAGGATTTAGAAAAATCATTTAAACAATTTAGAATAAATAAAGATCTTAAAATGGACAAAGATGATGCGAAAGATGCTTCTTGGCGAAGTATGTATACCTAAACTTGTGAATTAACTAATGGAACATTAAATTGATTTGCTTCTTTTGCTTGTGCGATGGCGCGCATTTTTCTTTCATGAAATTTAATGATTTGAACAATAAGCATCCAACATAAGGTGAAAAATCCAATTAAGACGAATAAACCACCAATCGCACCAACAAAATAAATCAAATTTAAAATACTTCCAAGATGCATATCCATATGATAAAATTAATAAGTAATATTATTAAATTCAAATATTTATATCCAAATATATGAATTTTATTTAATTATTTAATTATTTAATTATTTAATTATTTAATTATTTAATTACGGATTTCCATGTTAGTTTTGAGCCATTCAGGTGGATTTATGCCGAACATTCTGAGAACACTCCAGATGATCCACCATTTGAAGAACCAGAAAATTATTGATACTACGATGATACCAATTGCGATACCAACAACTGGTCCAGAGTTTTGTTTTCTCATTTCAGAAGATGATTTTTGAGCCATTTTTATAGTATATATAAAATAAGATAAGATAATATTATTGATTATAATATTATTTAATCTATACTATTTATAAATCTTTAGCGGGAAAGGATTTTTGATTGAATTTGCCAAATAACAATTGTGTAATATAATGATCCTAATGAAAGAAGAACAGCTAAAACAATTAATGCAATTGTTCCAGCTGATAATTTATTTGATTTGGCACCTGAATTAGAATCACTTCCTGAGTAAGAGTTAGATGTAGATGACATTGTAGATACATCGGTTTTTGAAAGCATAGGTTGAGGAATACGTTTAGACATATGTATGTATATATATATATATCGAGGAAATTAAATTTAATATTGAATAAATATTAAATTTTATTAGTGCTAAAAAACTAAATCAATTTATTTATTTTTATTTTTATTTTTTATTCATTCCAAATAAACCTAATAATACTTTCCATTGATAGTAAGTAAATAATGCGCTACCAATAAACATTAATAAGATAACTACTATAGCAGCAATAGATAAACCAGTCGCTTTTGGCTTATTATCAGAAACTGTGCTTGTTGGTAATGGCGAGGATGTTGTTTGTAGAGGTTTATCTGGAGTAAGAACTACAGGCCTTTCAGGTTGCATAACTATTTTTCCCATCTATAAGTGTATATATATAGATTAGAAACTAAATTAAATTTATTTTTTTAATTATATTTATATTTATAATATATATAATGGATATCCCGAACCTTATTAATGAAAACACTATATTCTTTTTAAATGATTCTATATTGTGGTCAGCAAATGTTGGTGGCAAATCACTACAACATGTAATCAATCTTCGAAAAGTATTAGATAATGCTGAATTAAGACAATTAATAGTTACAAAATTAGATATTGTATCAGATGAAATATATACAAAGTATCTAAACTTTCTCCAACCTGGAATACCACAAGTTAATATAAATCATGAAAACAATGAAACAAAAATAAATCAAACTGTAATTCAAACTGTAATTTTAGATAATATTGAAGCTAATTATGAGATAATTTTAACAAAATTAAAAACTGAACCAATATACATTAAATTTGGATCAAGAGCTAATACTAAATCTGAAGGAAGACATGCTGTATCAATTGTAGTTGAAAAAAAAAGTACATCGTATAAAATATATATAGGTAATTGTGGTTATGGTGGAAATTACCATGACACAAAAATGGATGATTCAATTTATAACGAATCTATTATTGAATTTGATAATATTTCAGAATTAAAATTTAAGCATTTCTTCTTTTTTATATCTCTAAATCATTCTATAGATGAATTTTATAATGTTTCTGTACCTTTATTACTTTCTAAAGATTTAACATTTGATGGTCAAAATATTTATAAAAATTTAATAAAAGATTATAACCATAAAGATGATAATTATTCAGAAATGCAATTTATTGGTTCATGTTCTTGGACTGCAGTTGTATTTGCCGCACAGATATTTATGACATCTATTAATAATGTTTCAAAGAAAAATGTTGAAAATTTCTTCTTAGTTTGTCGTTTCTTTATTTATAAAAAATTCCTTGAACATATTAATGGTCTTCCAGGGCCAGATATAGAAAAATTTTTAAAATCTAAAGTTTTTGATACTGAAAAAGATCCTCCTGAAGATTCTCATGATTTTCTTTTATTAAGAACTACATTTCATTCACTTTATGAATTATTTAGTAATAAAACAACTGAATATTACACTGATAAGACAGAAATTAATGATTTAATTAAAGAAATTATTATAGAAGAAAATAAAGTTATTGATAAAATAAAGAACAGTTCATCACCTCTTAATTTTACAATTTCTTCAACAATTAATAATAATATAACAAGTGAAATTGATTATGATTCAAGCGTTCCTCAAGGTGTAATTCATTCAAGAAATTTTAATGAATATATAAAAACTACAGTTCCAGAATTAAAAATTGTAGATGAATTTAATAAATTTAATTATTTAAAGGAATTTTCAGATAATTTTGATTCATCTTTTTCCGAATATTTTTTTAAAGATATTCATAATCTTAATAAATATAATACTTTTTCAACCACACTAACTAATATAATTAGTGATATAAGTAATATTAAAAAAATATTCCTAGATAATAATACAAAAAATTTTTATAATAATGAAGTTTTAAGTGCTGATTTTTTGTTATTTTTAATAATTATGAATCACTATTTACATCAATTAGGATTGAGTGATTATAATGATACTACTAATGGAAAAGGATTAATAAAAGATTGGAACAATAAATATACTGATATGAAAGTCCTAAATATAAGAACATATGATATTTTTAAGGAAGCTTATAACAAATTAATTAATAGGAATTTATTACACTTTATTACAGAAAATACACTCGTTAATAATTTATTTGTTGATAGAGGTTATATGATGAATACAACCCTAAAAATAAAAAAGGATACAAAATTATATGAAATTAGATATGCTATAAATAAAAATAATATTTCTCAAATGAATATAATTAGATTAACAAAACCAGTAAAAGATACACAAACAGAGATTTTAAATATTTTAAAAAGTCACTTTGATTCTATTTTAGGACCCAGAACGATTAGTGAGATATTCAGCGACTTATTTGATAAATCATGGAATAATAGTGATAATTATAAGACTTTAGTTGATAAATTTGATAGTGAATCAAAATTAGAAAAATATAAAAATATACAATATAGTGATCATTTGAAAAATTCTTCTGGATCAATTATTGAAAGATTATCAATTACAACTGATAATAAAAAAAAAATTACTCACAAAAGTATAGCAATTAATAATGGCACTATATTAACAAATAATCCTGTTTATAAAGATTTACAATTTACTGGTGATAAGATTGAAACAAAACACATTAGTGAAGATAAAAATTTTTCAAGAGGAACAAATATGAGATTTGATATATTTAATAAAACAGATGTTACAGATTATAAAGACAATATTTGGAAAGGTGAGGGTGATAAACCAAATAAATTTGATATACATGATACAATATTAGATGAAGTATGTAATTATTTAGCATATAAGTATTGTGTTGAAATTTGGAATTATATTAGAGACCCATCAATAGATATACTTAAAAATGAACCATATAAATGTGGATCTAAATACGTGATAGAATCTAAGGTAGAGGATAATCCTGATTTAAATGATCCTACTGTAGTGTTTTCCAAAGAAGAAGCTTTAAAGATTGCGAATGCTGCTATTGGAAATGATTTTGATAAATATAATCAAAGGAAATATACTAGTGAATATAACAATATATATGATAATCCACCTGGTGCGAAATTATATAAAAAATTTCCACATCTATTCGTACCATTAAAAGTAACAAACACCTATAATGTACTAATATGGATGGAAAATGAGGGTCACACAATTGGTGAGTATTATAAATATCCTTCTCTTAAAGATAGAAATAAAGATAAATATTTAGTGACTAAATCATGGAGTAACATTATACGTATAAATTCTGTAGAACCAAAATTATATAGTGACTGTCCAACAGTAGATTATTACACAAAGAAATCTATTAATCCAAGAGTTTATAGTAAATATTCAGTAAATTCTCAAGATGGTCAGAATATTGATGATACTTTATATCAAATAAAAAAAGATTTAGAAGCACCACAATTCACTAATACATATGCTAGATTATATCAATTATTTAAAGATAAATATAAAAAAGATATTGATTATATTGTATCAAATTATATATTTATTGAAATGGCTAATAAATTTATTAATTTCAAAGAGGAATATGAAAATGAAATAACTAAAAAAAATATTCCAGAAATAATTAGAGGTATGATAAATAAAGATACAAAATGGATAGAACCAAAAAAAAGACCTTATTATGATTCTACGCAATATACATTACCTTTTTTTGTAAATGACTTTTTATTTGATGATATGAACAAAGTAAGATTAATAAAAGATATAAATAATATAATACCAAATATATACTTATTGCCAGGTATAGATAGTCATAGAAATAAAAGTAGTAATATTCAAAACAAACTTATTACATTAAATATGGGTAAATTAGAATATAATAACTACGCTGATAATTTATTAAATAATTATAATTTTGTAAATTTAGAAGATATTATAAATTATCTTAGTAAAATTGAAAATATGACAATACCTGATATTGAAAAAAAAACAGAATTATTATTACTATATTTATTAATTTTTGTAGTTTATAATAAAGATAAATTAAAATTAAATGCAGTTCTAAAAAATAGATTAGATGATATAATCTCAATACTAAATTCTATTTTAAGAAAAAGCACATCAAGGTGTTTTAAAGAAACACATGCTGATATTATTCAAAAATATAAAGAAATTATTGGTTGTATAGAGAATATAATTAATTCTAATTATAATGGAATTGTTCTTTCTGATGCTTTTTCAATAGATAATAATGATGTTAAATTTTTTAATTTTGAAAAAAAATATTTGACAGAAACTATTGTATTTATTGAAGATGGATTAAATCTTCAAAAATTATATGACGACACTACTCCAGACAAAAAAGGTACAATTTTAAATATTGGAAAAATGAAAAAAATTGAGGATTTATATAATACTGATTCAAATAAAGAATTTGTTAAAATTATTGATTATTTTGATATTAATAAATCCTATCACATGACTTATGATAATAAATATTTTAAAAAGAATATACCTCTTGTTTATAAAAATGTAAAATCTGGTGATATTTCATTTGATTCTATTTTAGTTAAACCAATGAATGCCATATTTGGAGAGAAATATGATTACTACAATATCTCTAACAGTTCTCGTATATTTTTAGATAATTCTAATGGTAATAGAGAAAAAGTTATTATAGCAAATGAAATTGAATTACCTCCATATTTCTTAGATAATTTCATAATATTAGAAAATCAAAATACAAGATTATTATCTTTCTTAGATATAAATAATAATTTTAATTATGAATTAAAAGGAGATATTGCGAATATATCTACTAAAATAGAATTTAATAATATAGCATATGATTGTCAATTATTAAAATATAATGATATAAATTATAAAAATTTTATTGATACAAATAAAATAAATAATATTGATTTATATTCAAATTGTATATCATTTAAAGATCAAGACCCTGGTTCAAATATTATATTTTTATACTATCCTTATTTAAATTTATTATTAAAGTGTTTTAATAATCTTGGAGTTAATACAATTCATGTTCAATTTATTAAGAGTTTAATACCTACAATAAAACACACAAATAAACAAATATTTGATACTATAAATGATATGAATGATAATACTGTATATGAATGTTTAAATAATAAGAAAAATTATAATTACATAATTGAGAATAATCAAAATGTCATGTTAATTGCTGATTTAAAAAATAATAAAAATATAAAAATTGTATACTTTATCCACTATTCAAAAACTCCAGAAAATTTATTTGAAGAAACTAAAACTGATAATTCAAAACAAGAAAAAGAAGAAAAAACATATTTATACAAATATGGTCAAAACTATGTTCAAAGCAAACCACTTTATGGAAATATTGAGTTATATACACATTCTGAAGATGATAAGAAAGATGCTATATTCTATTTTGGTCCAGAAGAAGACCATCCATTGGATAACTTATTGTTATTAAAAGGATATGAATATAGTAGTAAAGATAAAAGTAACAATAAAAATATATATTATCAAGGAAATAAATATTCAACTAAAGTAGTTAGTTTAAATTGTTCTATAGTAAATGATATAAATAATATTGCTAAAATAGATATTGGTTCAATTAATTTTAATAATATATATGAAGCATTTCAATTATTTTATATAGCTACATTAAATGTTAATTACTATTTATCAAAATATGCGTATGAATATATTACAAAAACATTAAAAATGTCAGATTTAATTAATGGAGATTTTTACGTTTATTTAAATCCAATCCATACATATTTTCCATATTCAAAAATGATATATACAGCCCTATATAATATTCAAAACGAAGTAGATAAATCACAAATATTTAATTTATTAATTCTTAATAAACATACTCCAGATAAACTTAAAATGAAAAAAATATTCTTTGATAAAGTTTGTAGTAATACACACAGAGAACCATATCAGATTTTATATCCTCAAAGATTTATTTCTACATTAGAATCTGGTAATAATACTCGAATTGGATTTCAGAATTATATTTATAAAGGAAAAAAAATAATTGGAGATATTATTGATATAACTCCTTTAAAATTAACTAAAGTATCTGAATTTAAAGATAAATATGAACATTCAATTCATTCAATTATTATCAATTTTATTTTGAGACAAATAGATTATGACACATTAACTGGAGACGTAGATAAAAAAAAATATATTGTTGCGATGCCTACAAAAAAATTAAATAAACAACAATCTGTTATATATGATATTTTACTTTTAAATAAAGAGAATGCTCTTAAATATATTGGATTAAGCGATGAAATAAGTATTCCAATAAAAAAATCTGATTCTTTTGAAGGAACTATTAAACTTTCTGATACAAATAGAAAGATTTCTTTTAATATTATAGAAATTTCAGATCTTAAACCTTATTTATTAGATATTGAAAATAATTCTGATTTTTTTAAGGATGGAAGTGTAAGTGGAATTACTAGAAAAAATTTAGAATTAAAAGAAATAGAAGATATTAATACAAAAACAAAAGTGGATCCAATTTATAAATATGATGCTTTAATAGATTCTTGTAGTATAACTACAGATAAAGTTGGAGAACAAATAGATAAATATAAGGCAAATTCATTTAAATATACTATTACAAACCAACCTAATTTTATAAAAACAATGTATGATATATTAAAAGAAAAATATGATAATTGTAATACAAAAATTGCGGAATATAAAGCATATGAAGAAGAAATCAATCTTAGATACGATATTATGACCAGAACAGATGACGTTAAATTAGCAGAATTATTATTTTATAAAACATTAAGAGAAAAATATGAAATAGCTATTTATAAATTAGGTGTAAAATTAGATGACGGTACGGAAATTTCATCCGATTTTAGAAAAACTGTATATGATGTTATAACAAATATTGATGATTATATGATAGCAACACTTGTAAACCCTGGATACTTATATGATTTAGATAAAGAAAGATATGTCCAGAAAGATTATTTTAAGATTAATACTCTTATTATCTTTTTTGATTATTTAATGAGTTTACAAGGTAGAAGTATTGGTAAGAAATATGGTGGAACTGTTATGAGAAGAGAACAGATGACATTAATAAACGATATTATATCATCTGATTCTAATATTAAATGTGGTAATAAATTTTATCAATTAATTATGGGAGCAGGTAAGAGTTCATATATTTCTCCATTATTAAGTTTATTATTAATTGCTAACGGTAAATATCCAATCCTTGTATTGCCTGATTATTTAGTTGAACCTGGTAAAAAGAATTTTAACATCTTAAGTAATTTTGGTATTCAAACAATTAATAAAAAGATTGAAAGAGATGCTCAAAAAGATAGTTCTTATATATTTGATGAAATAAGTGGTAATAATATAGAAAATATAAATTTCTTATTTAGTGATACATCTATTAAAGCAATTTTATTAAACGTAATGAATAAAGATAGTATTGAAAAATATAATTACTTAAAAAATAAAATGGAGAATGCTTTTATAATTTTTGACGAAGTTGATGATATATCACATCCTTTTAAATGCGAATTAAATTACCCATTAAGTAGCACTAGAAAGAAAGTAGATAATTTAAGAGAAAAAGTTGAGTTTTTAACTAATTTCTTAAAATTATTCTTTGTTGAAGAAATTAATAATGAATATAATGATAAAAAACGTAAGCATACAGATATTTTTGGCAAAATAGAATCAAAGTATGATTTTGAAAATATAAATATTATTGACAAAGGTAATAATATTACATTATATCAATACAGTCATAAATATAAAATAGATGAGGAAAATTTAAAAAAATTATTTAATGATCGCAAGGACGCAATATTAGATTGTGTTGTCCAATTTATTAAAGAGCTTAAAGATATTATGACAATTGATGATCTTGTAAACCAAACAAAATTTGAACAAGTAATAAAAGATAATAAGCCTGTATTAGATAACCCAGATATCGTCAAAAAATTAGATTTCTTACATGGTTTCTTTTTTAATACTCTAAATACCATATTTACATCAGAAAATAGAAAAGATTTTGGAACAGTGTATTTAATTGGTAATGATAACAAAAATCCTTTAACAAAAGAAAAAAATAATTTTATTGCGATTCCATTTAAAGGCGTTGATAGTCCATCATTTACATCAGAATTTGCAGATATTAATATTACTTTAGCATATACAATAATTGCTTATTTTGCGAATAAATATATTTTCAGAATAGAAGAAATTATGGAAATTATTAAAAAATTTAAAATAGTATATGAAAGAGATCCAAATGATTGGAAAAAACAAGCAGAATATTCTATGTTTAATGATTTAATAACTGGTATAACGGGATGGAAACTTAATGATCCTGACGCAAATACTAAATTTGATATTACAAAAATTGAAAAGATTCTATTTAATCCTAAATATCCACATGCTTCAATTACAAAATATGAAGATAAAACTGAAAGAAAGAAAAAATTAATTGATACTTTTATAAGAGATCCCTATATAATAAATAATCTAAACAGTTATATTCATGAATACGAATATCAATTAAATGCTACATTTAGTGATATTTCATCTTCAGATTTTTGTGTAAATAGAAGTGGTTTCTCTGGAACACCTTATTTCTTAGCACCAATTGATAGGACTGATAAGAAGATCATTCAATATGAACCTAAAGCAGATCCTAATGCTGAAGGCAGTATATTTTATTCTATATTAAACGAAAATGTTAAGATTAAATTAATTAAAGAAAAAACAGACATTTACAATATATTAAAAAATAATATTGATGGATCATCATCAGCAACTTATGATAATTCTTATAAAACATTAATTGATATTGGAGCATATTTTGTAGGATTAAATCCAAAACAAACAGCTATAGATATATTAGAAAATTGCCCACAATATAATCATGCTGTTTATATAAATGAAGATGATAAACAATTTTACGTAGAAAAAGATAGATCAGGAAAAATAATTGAACATGGTGAAGTAAATGATAAATCATTTTTAGGTATTCAAAATAATAACTTTATTGTATTTTATGATCAAAAACATATTACTGGAATTGATGTTAAATATATGCCCTTAGATGCGGTTGGATTAGTTCTCATTAAAAATAAAACAACTATAAGAGATTATGGTCAAGGAACATATAGATTAAGAAAAATTAATATTACTCAAAAAACTCATATATGTATAGATGAAAAAATCAATACTGATTTAAAAATAAATTTAGCTGGAATGACATCAGTATCAGACAATATTGATGATAAATTATCAATATTAAAATTATTATATACAAATGAAAACAATATGAAAAATGCTAAGATTCAATTACAAGCTATTCATAATTATAGAACAGTATTCAGATATCACTTATTAAATAATGGTATCAATAAGTTTATATTTTCAACAAAATTTAAAGATTTAGCAATAAATGTTTTCTTAATTATGGCTTCTAAACCAATCATAAAAGATATAAAAGATATTGGTAAAAATATACAACAAATTTATATAGATTATATTATATCTTTAAATGATGAATTTAAAAAGTTTGGAACTTACTCTAAATTAAATGTAAAGTTAGCCCAATTAATAGAATTAATTAAAATTTCACAAAAAATGGCTGTAGTTGCACAAGCTCAAGCACAAGCGCAGGCTCAAGCTCAAATACAACAACAACAAGAAAAAGAACAAGAACAAGAAAATATTATGTTATCTATATTTAATAATTTATATGATTTTGATCTTCGTGAGGATAATCAAACTTATCTTATTAGTGATTTAGTTAATTTTAAATTTGATATGTCGGATATTTTTGTACATGATATATCTAAATCAAATGAATTTGGTAAGCAAACATTAATTACCAATGGATTTGATAAAATATTTTTAATAACAAAATTATTTAAGTTTAAATATTTAAATTTAATTTATGACACAAGAGAAAACATGTATCCAGTAGTAGATGCTGGTCAAAAAAAAGGAAAACCCGAGTATGTATTTAAAGTTGTAAAAACATATGATACAGATAAATACATTATTATGACACAAGAAGAATGGTTACAATTAAGATCCTATTCTGAAAATAATTATATGATTGAACATTTATCAACAAAATATAATTTTAACCTAAACTCAAATAATACATTTATTGATTTTAAATTACATGAATATTTACCAGAATTTATAACCCTACTTAATTACATAACTGATAAACCAATTAATAATACAACACATCTAATATTCATGATTGAAAACTTGTTATATAATATAGTTGATCCTAAAAGAATTGATCGATCAATCTACAATTTTATTTCTAATATATATACAGCAGAATCATACAAGAATAGTGGAAATAATTTTCAATCAAAATTAATTACAAATATGAATAACTTTATACTAATAAAATTTTATGCTCCAGGAAATAATTTAATTATAAATAGTAGTAATTTATTAGATTTTTTAAACTCTATTGATGACGATACTGGCATTGCTGATAATACTAAAATAACTCCTGCTGATGAAAAAGAAATTAAAAAATTTTTTGCTCAAATTATTACTGAAAATAAATTAATAGAAACAATAGAATCAATTAGTAAAGGAAATCCCAAACATTTAGATTATAAAGATGAAAATTTTATTTCAAAGACAATAAAATATATCAAAAATATCTTTCAAAAGATTGATAATACAATCGCAACCAAATCTTATATTAATGGATTATTAATAGATACACTAAATATAAATTCAGAAAATCTTATGCCAAAAGAAACACAACAATCTATTTATAAAGACATCATTAATAAATTATTACCATAGAATATTATTTACTTAACCATAAAATATTAATTATTTTTATTTCATGGTAACGTTATACCAAAAATTTATGAACTAAATTTTGGTTTATGTCAACACTAAATAATAAATTTAAGAACTCTTTGGAGTTTTAAATTTATTATTTTATGGTTTCATTGCTATTATAAAAAAATTGACATGTAGCCTTTGGCTGCCCAGCAATTTTTTTATAGCATCAACCATTTAGTTGATGTTCTAAAAAAATGGACATGTGGATCAGCAAAGCTGATCTGCCCAGCAATTTTTTTATAGCATAACTTAGAAGTTATGTTCCAAAAAAATGGACATGTGGATCAGCAAAGCTGATCTGCCCAGCAATTTTTTTATAGCATAACTTAGAAGTTATGTTCCAAAAAAATTGATAAATAAAATATTTTAGATTAATATATCAAATGTATAATAAAACAACAATGTTCGTCTTAAAAAGAGATAATACACGTGAGGAGATATCCTTTGATAAGATCACCTCCAGACTCCAACAATTGGCTTCTGGATTAGATCGTGTTAAGGTTCATAATGTTTCTTTAAAGACAATTAATAGTATTTATGATGGGATATCAACTGGTGAATTAGATACTGTTAGTGCGAATATTTGTGCTACATTAGCTTCAACAGATTTTCAATATAATTTCTTAGGTGGAAGAATTTTAGTAAGCAGTGCTGAAAAAAATATAAAGATACTTTTAGGAGAAAATGATAATTTTACTGGTAGAATGAATTATATTCAAACAAATTATAATAAATTATACAATAGAGATTACCTACTACCTGATATGCTTCAATATGTAAATGATAATAAAGATGTTCTGAATAATATGATTGACTATTCACGTAATTATACATTTGAATTCTTCGGTTATAAAACTCTCGAAAAATCCTATCTAATTAAATTTAACGAAAAACCTGTCGAAAGTCCTCAAGATTTATTTCTTCGTGTCGCAGTAAGCATCCACTTTAAACAAAATAATCTTGATCTCATCAAGAAAACTTATGATTATGTATCTAATGGACTAATGACTCACGCAACACCAACTCTTTTTAATGCTGGTATCATCAACGGTCAATACGCAAGTTGCTTTTTATTAGGCACTGAAGACAGTATTGAAGGAATGTATGATACTGCCAAACATTGTGCTCTTATTAGCAAGGGAGCGGGTGGTATTGGTGTTCACATCAGTAATATTCGTGCTAAAAATTCTAATATCAAAGGAACCAATGGAAAAAGTAATGGCATTGTAAGATTTATGAAAGTTCTTGATGCTGAATCAGCTCACGTAAATCAAGGCGGTAAGAGACCTGCTTCATTTGCTATTTACTTAGAACCTTGGCATGCTGATATTAAAGATTTTCTTGAATTAAAGAAACAAACAGGTGCTGACAGTGAAAGATGTCGTAATCTTTTCTTGGCTCTATGGATTCCCGACTTATTTATGAGAGCGATTCAATTAGATGATGATTGGTATTTAATGAGTCCAGATGAATGTCCTGGATTAAATGAAGTTTATGGCAAAGAATTTGAAACATTATACAATAAATATGTAAGCGAAGGAAAATACAGAGAAAAAGTTAAAGCTTTAGATATTTGGGAAAGAGTACTTGTTTCTCAGCTTGAAACAGGTGTTCCTTACATCGCTTACAAAGATAGAGTTAATGAAAGAAACAACCAGAAAAATATTGGAATTATCAAGAGCAGCAATTTATGCTGTGAAATCAATGAAGTATCTGATTCTAAGACACATTCCGTATGTAATCTTGCTTCAATCGCAGTTAATAAATTCTTTGAAGATGGTGTATATAACTACGATAAATTAAGAGAAGTAAGTAAATTAGTAACAATTAACTTAAATAGAGTTATTGACATTAATAGTTATCCAACTGCTGAATCTAAAAAGACTAACTTTGATCACAGACCAATTGGTGTCGGCATTCAAGGCTTAGCAGATTTATTCTGTATGATGAAACTACCTTTTGAGAGTAGCGAGGCAATTGAATTAGATGCTAAAATCATGGAAACAATTTATTATGGATGTGTAGAAGGTTCTGCTGAATTAGCTGAAACTGAAGGATCTTATAGTCATTTTGAAGGTAGTGATTTCCAAAAAGGTATCTTACAATTTGATTATTCTAAAGCTAAAACAACTTTGGATTGGGATAGTCTTAAGGTTAAAGTAATGAAAGGTATGAGAAACTCACTCCTTACAACTTGTATGCCAACAGCATCAACCAGTCAAATTCTTGGTAATAATGAATGTTTTGAACCTTATACATCTAATATCTATACTCGCAGCACTCAAGCTGGAGAATTTATTATGATCAACAAACATTTAATGAAAGAATTAGTTGATCTAAATTTATGGAATAATGATATGAGAGAACAAATCATTATTAATAATGGATCAATCCAAGCAATTGACGGAATTTCAGATTCATTAAAGGAAATCTATAAAACTGTATGGGAAATCAAACAAAAATCAATTATTGATCACTCTAAAGCTCGCGGAGCTTTTGTTGATCAAGCCCAATCACAAAATTTATTCTTTCCTGAACCTGACACTCAAAAGCTAACGAGTGCCCTAATTTATGGATGGAGAGCTGGTCTTAAAACAGGAATGTATTACTTAAGAACTAAACCAGCAACATCTGCTATTAAATTTACAATTGATGCTAATAAAATTAAAGCAGAAGAAAGAAAGAAGGAAGCTGAAAAACAAAATAAGAAATATATCTGTTCAGAAGACGATGTATGTGTATTATGTTCATCCTAATTTATTTATAAAAAATTTAATTAATTGTTAATTAATTAAATCATAATGATACCGGATGTGGGGCTCGAACCCACGACCTAGAGATCTCTATTTTTTAAAAGCCTCTCGCTCTACCAACTGAGCTAAACCGGTAATTAATTATATAATTATCTCTTTATATCAAATTTCTTTATATCCTTTCTTAAATTTAAAAATTAACAAGTTTACAAAGAGACAAATTTAGTTATTTTATCAATAATAATATATATTTTAAATTAATCATAGATGGATAAATTACTTTACCATAGAAATATAATAAATAATCGTAATAAAATAGAAGAAATTGATAATAAAATAGATTGTAATTTTAATCAATTAGAAGAAAAATTATTACAAATTATTGATACTTATTCAAATACTCAAAATGAAAATATACATTTATTAATATCTTATTATAATGATAAAAATGAAGATAGACAAAAAGAAATAGATTTTTGTTTAAAATTAAACTGTTTAAATAAATTATTTAATAAAATAATTATTATAAATGAAACCTTAAAAGATATAAATTTTATTGATCGTGCAGACAATAGAATTGTTGTAATTAATTATAATAATAGATTAAAGTTTAATGATTTTTTTATTTATTCAAATCAATATTCTAATCAAGATACAATAAATATTTTAATTAATTCTGATATTATTATTGGAGAAAATTTTAATAAATTAATTGATGATACAATAATTAATATGAATAATAAGGTATTATTTTTATCAAGATATGAAATTGAAAAAAATAATGAATTTAAAATTAATATTGATTGTGGGAGTTTTGATACTTTCATTTGGAAAGGAATAATTAAATATACTGGAATAGGAAATTATTTTATGGGAATAGGTTGTTGTGATGTTAAATTAGCATATGAATTAAATTCTAATAAATATTTATTAAAGAATCCCAGCATTGATTTAAAAACGTATCATATACATTTTTCAAATATTCGTAATTATAATGTATTTTCTAATTTAAAGGGTAAAATGTTAAAAATTAAACATTCGTCATTAGATAATGTCTTTTGTTCTAATGATTATGTTTTCATATAATTGAGGGAGGGGAAGTGGGAATTAATCATTTCTTTCTTGAGGTTCTAAATATTTCATTCCGAGCAAATTAAATATCTCTTCCTCAGATTCAACATATATATTTTTTGTTCCTTTAAATAATCCATATTCATTTAATTTATATCCTAATTTCTTTGCCTTATTTCTCATTGTCAAATTTAAATTTTTTGATCCTGTAAAATACAATATACCAGGATACCATGATAAAAATGGTATAAATCTAATATCTATTCTGCGAATGGGGAACTTCAGATAATTACAAAATCCCATATATTTATTAGTGGCAGAAGGAGTGATGTCATCAATTAAAAAATTAGAAGAATGTAATTTAGCTACAATTGACTGAATTATTTTTTCTTCTTCTTTTAAATCAGGAGTTAATATTAATGGAGTAGTTATTAGTAAATCAATATCATTCGAAGTTAATCTTTGACGACGATAAGATCCACATATTTGAATAATTAAAAAATCATCTATTTGATATATTTGTTTTTGAAGAAAATCTAAGGTCTTTGTTATTTCTTGTCTAGGTATATTAAATTTTAATTTTTTATAATATTTAATTCCTAATTCTACTGTTTTAGATACCTTAAGTTTATTGGTCTTGACTAATTTTATAAAATCTTGAACTGATGCTATTTTTAGGTCTTTTAATAATTTATCAACTAAACTTGATCCTACACCAACAATTGATAATAATTCATCTTTAAGATTTTTCTTGTCTAAATTATCGCAATCTATTGTTGAACATAATTGTTCTAATTCTACAAGTTTTTTTGTTTTTATTATTTCATCTATACGATCTTTAATCCCTTTTCCAATCCCAGGAAGATTTGAAAGTTGTATTGATGAAGTAATGGGTGATGAAAATACTTTTATTGCTTTTAGTCCAGCTTTGAGTGATCTGATACGAAATTCATTTTGTCTAACAAAATTAGAATCATTTGATGTCTTACTTAAATATTCATTTATTTTAATTAATTTTTCAAACGTTTTAATTAATAATTCATTCATATAATATATAAGAAATTAAATATATTATAACTTAAGGATTATAATGAGTTTTTTTCCATCTAATAATGATAAAATATTAATCGACGACGTCGGTAAATATTCAATTAGCTTACCTGATAAATCTAAAGTAATATGTAATTTAATATCCAAACATGTTGGTTCAAATGATATAATAATAACTGATGCGATGGCATGTATTGGCGGTGATACATTATCTTTTTCACAAACATTTAAAAATGTTATAGCGGTTGAGATGGATAAAATACGTTTTGAATATTTAAAACATAATATGGGATTATTTGAATGTAACAATATTGAATTTATTAATAATGATTATGTAAAAATTAAAAATATGTTAAAACAAGATGTAATTTATATAGATCCTCCATGGGGAGGGCCAGATTATAAAACAAAAAAAACAATTAAAATTAAGATAGGAGATGAAACATTAGAAAGCATATGTCATTCTATAATTGATCAAAAAATATGTAAATGGCTTGTATTAAAATTACCATTTAATTATGATTTAACTGAATTAAAATTTTATGATTTTAAAATGTATGTTTTAAACAAAATAATAATTATCTTAATTAATATAATATAAAATATTTAATAATATATGAAAGAATTAAATGAATATATTAAAATATTACATAAAGGTGGAAATAATGAAAAAAAACCATATTTTGTAAATAAATGTAATGTATATTTTCCATCTAATAATGATAAAATATTAATAGATGAAGTTGGAAAATATTCTATTAGCAAACCAGAAAAAGCAAATTTAATTGTTGATATTATATATAAAATAATGGGAACTACTGATATTACTATAACAGACGGGACTGCTTGTATTGGTGGAGATACATTGGCATTTTCAAATAAATTTAAATTAGTTAACTCTATAGAAATGGATAAAACAAGATATGAATATTTAAAACATAATATGGCTATATTTGGAAGAACAAATATTTCATTTTATAATGATAGTTATTTAAATTTATTTAAGACTATAAAACAAGATGTTATTTATTTAGATCCACCATGGGGTGGACCAGATTATAAAACTAAAAAATATGTTAAACTTACATTGGGAGATGTTCCATTAGAAGCAATATGTAAGGAAATAATTGATTATAAATTATCTAAATTAATTGTTTTAAAATTACCATTTAATTATGATTTAAGAGATTTTAAAAACTTACATAGATTTAAAATGTATAATCTTCATAATATGTTAGTTATTACTATAAAATTGAGTTAAAAAAAATTGATTATTATATCCTTTATTATATATAAAAACATATATATAATAACATATATACTATGGCAAGTTTAAATACGTCGTCAATTACAACCATTGTGGATTTGGAGAAAAAAGAAAAAGAAAATGTAGATGAAACAGATATTGAATTACCAGAGAAACCAGAAGATAATAAGTTAGAGAAGGATGAAAAGAAGGACGAAAAAGATGATAAGAAGGAAGAAGATGTTCCAAATAATGGTATTACAGGTTTAAATAATATGGGTAATACATGTTATTTAAATTCTGTTCTTCAAATAGTAAGTCATGTAGATGGATTTCGTAATTTTTTATTTAAAGGAGAATTTACTGAACATCTAAAGGGTGAATTAGAAGATTCTCTTTTTTATCAGACCTATCGTATAATTAAACATTTATGGGACACTTCTGAGAAGCATCTATCTCCAAAAAGTTTTAAAAAGAAGTTTGTTGAAAAACAGACTCAATTTATGGGATTTGAGCAACAAGATAGTCATGAAGCAATGCATTTTTTACTTGATCATTTACACGAAGAAATCGCAAGACCTGTTAATTTGAATATCAATCTTCCTCCTGAATTAAATGAATATTTTGATTTTTGCGATAAATATTATCAAATGTTTGAACTTGATAAGGATGCTAAAATTGATAAAGGAGTTTTAAAGATTCTTGATTCCAAATTAGAGGATACAATTGATTACTTTGGAATGAAATATTATCACAAATTGGCAAAAAAATATTCAGTTATAGCTGATTTATTTCAATCTATTACATCTTCAGTAATTAAGTGTCCGGATTGTTCACATGTAAGTGTAAATTTTGATAACACATATATGATTGAAATAGAGATTCCTGAATTAAAAGATGAAGAAATTATTGATAGTGAGATCTATAAAAAGTTATATGAACAAAAGAAAGAAGAATTAAAAGAAAAGAAGATAGCAGATGATCTTATTTCTAAGTTTTGTTTAAATGAACTAAAGCATAAACAAATATATAAATTAAGTGATCTTTTAATGAATTTCCAAAAACAAGAGATATTAGACAATGATAATCTATGGAATTGTGAAATCTGTGAAAAGAAGGTTAATGGTATTAAACAAACCAAGATCTTTAAAAATCCCGAATATTTAATTATTCATTTTAAAAGATTCAAGCATGTAACTATAAATGAAGAAACACGCATTATTAAAATTAAAAATCTAATTACTTATGAAAAGTTTTTAGAGGTTAAACCATTAATGGTAAAGAATACAAATAGAACAAAATATGAGCTACTTGGAGGAATTAATCATATGGGAGAATATCAATTTGGTCATTTTACCAACTTTGCTAAAAATGGCGATAAATGGTATAACTTTAATGATGATTCTGTGAGTGATATTAATTGCACAGGTATTCCACTAACTCCAAATGCTTACATGTTAGTATATAAACGTTGCGTCTAAGTTCTTTTATATAAAGATTAAAATATAATTTATTTATAAATCATATTTTAATATGAATGATCAAGATATCATAAATTTTGTATCTCCGTATACTTCTGTTAGTCAGGAGCGTATTTTAAATGTTCTTAATTTAATTGATAAAGTTCATAAGAATAATATCCCTGGAGATTTTATTGAAATTGGTGTATGGAAAGGTGGATTAATTATGGCAATGGCTTTAAAATGTATTCAATTAGGTATAGATAGAAAGATTCATGCTTATGATACTTTTGAAGGAATGACTAATCCTACTTATGACGATGTAGATATGAATAATCAACATGCTATTAATATATTTGAAAAAGTAAAATGTGTTTCATTATTAGAAGAAACTAAAGCAAATATAAACAAAGCGAATTATTCTAACATAGAATATCATGTAGGAGATATTTTAAAGACAGATGTGAAGGTTATACCTGGGAAAATAGCATTATTACGTTTAGATACTGATTGGTATGAATCAACTAAATTTGAATTAGAAAACTTTGAGAAAAATGTTGTTAAAGAAGGATTTATTATAATTGATGATTACGGACATTGGAAAGGTTGTCGTAAGGCTGTTGATGAATTTATGTCCGTTGGAGGAGGAAAAGGTAAGGAGATTGAAATAAATAAAATAGATTATACTGGAATCTGGTGGCAAAAAGATTGTATGAATTTTGGAAGAAGTGTATTAGAGGAAGTTCTTCGTAAGCATCCTGATTCTTATCCATCAAGAAAACTTCTTGAAAACTTTCATCATTTTGAGAACATATACAAAATATTAGAAGGAAAATTTGAATATGGTTGGGGTAGTTATTTATTTAATGGAACCAAATATAAATATATGCGTGAATTATTAACTAAACAAGAAGCATTATATCAAGTTGGTGAAAAAAGTCAGAATTGTTTAGAAGTTGGTGTTTATTTAGGTCACTCGTTGCTGATTTTATTGTTATCAAATCCTGACTTAAAAATTACATGTGTTGATAATGATCCAAGATTTTCACCTAAAGTTGTTGAATATTTAAATAAAGAATTTAATAATCGTATTACATTTTATTTAGGTGATGCGGTTGCTGTTGTAGAGGGATTATCTGAAGAAATGAATAAAACATTTGATTTTATTCATATTGATGCTGATCACAATGAACCAGCAGTTAACGCCCAGTTTATGACATCAAAAAGATTAGCTAAAGATGATGCTTTTATTGTATTTGATGATTATGAGGCAGTTAGAAAATTAATTGATGGATGGATTAGTGGAGGTGTTTTAAAACACATTAGAACTCCATGGTGTTTATGGACTAATATAGTTACTAAATTAATTAAATAATTCTGATTGATTAATATTATATTTTTCCAATAAAAATTTTAATGGCATGGATCCATTATGAATTAATTCTTTATATATTTCTAATGCTTTTGGATCCATTAGATTTTTTATTCCTTTATTTTTAATAATTATTTCAAATATATGATTACCTATTTTATATGCGACAGCTTGACCAGGAAGACATACATATCTATAAACTTCAGATTCTATTTCATTATTACTCAATGATAAATATTTTTTCATATATTTTATCATTTCTTTAGGTTTATATCCTCTATAGTGAATACGTATATCAACAATTATACGTAATGTTCTAAATATTTCATATTCTAATTGTCCAATCTTATCCCAAGTTGTTTGATTCATTCCAAGTTTTTCTGAAAATAATCCCCATCCTTCAGAAAATCCATTTACTATACTACCAAAATACGCATATAATAAACTATTTGGTTGATCAACATATTTTACAGGATGAACTTGTAGATGATGACCAGGAGTAGTTTCATGTAAAATTAAACTTTCGCAAGTATATTTATATGTATCCTTCCAATTTGCGGCATTTAAGTAAAATACTTCATCAAAATAATATCCACCTGCTAAGTCTTTATCATCAAATACAATTAAATTAACATTTTTATATTCTTTAAAATTAAGACGATTTAAATAAATATCTTCATATTTTTTTATTAATTCTTTATGATGATTTATAAACTCTTCTTTTGATTTATATTTTTGATCTTTAGCTATTTCTTTAATTATTTCAACATTTGATTTTGTTTTATCAATTGTTGGATCAATAATAAATAATTTATCTTTCATTAAACGATCTAATCTATCTAGTTCTTTTAATGCCCATTTTTCTATCTTTGGAATATCAACTTTTAATCCTAAATGTGATTCTAAATAAAAATTATATAAATTATATAAATTTTTTCCCAAGCTATAACATCCAACTATTTTTATTTTTTTATCTTTATAAAAATCTCTAATTAAGTATAAATAATCTCTTAATTCTAAACATGTATCATTATATTTTTTCCAAATATATTTATATTTTTTCCATCTAATATCTTGATCTGATTTACATAACTTTGATATTTTATAATAATCTTCCTTTTTTATTGGTTTTTTAATAATTGTTTTTATCCAACTATCAATTAAAAAATAGTTATAAAATTTATATAATTCAGAATGATTAATTAATATACTTAAATTATTTATAATACAATCATTTATTAATTTAAATATCTGTTGTTCACTAACTATAGCATCAAAATGGGTTGAATCTATAAAGATAGCATTTCCTAATATAAAATATAAACTGATTAATAAATTATCTTTATAATTATTCTCTAATATATAATCTATTAATGTATATTTACTTAATTCTAAATTTGCTATATATTTTTCTTCTTTTGTTAAATTTTCTTTATTTGTTTCTTTTATAATTTTTATTACTTTGTTTTTGTTCAAATAAAATTTAATATTATCAACAATAGTAATATCTTTGATATCCTTTTTTAAATTTAATTCATTGGTTATCTTTTCTATTAATGAAAATATATACATTGTTATATTATTTTAGATAAAATTGAATATAATATTATTTAAACTGGAATTAATTAAATATTAAGATAATTAGTAAAAGACAAGATGAAGATAACCACTCCATTTATAAAAATTTGGAATCCAATTTGTAATAGATATCAATGGGTTCGTATTGTAAGATCATTTGGCGGATTTGTAAAAAATGATACTCAAATACATTTAGTATGTATGACCGAAAATAATCAATGTCAGTGTATGAGCAACAAATATCTACTTATTTCTCAGGAACAAGTTTTTAGATACACTCCTGCTCATTTTCCAAATAATTGGATTAATAAACCGATTGTTTTTCCTCAACCTGATTTAGGCACAAAAAATTTATATACAAATAAATATTCAGGCATTAATATGACTGAATTGTATGAAAAGATTAAAAAAGATTATCCAAGAACTGTTTCATTTCCTCCTCCTAATGAATGTGTAAGGGAATTAAAATAAGCTAATCTAAAAATTGAGCTTTCGCTTTGCTCACACCAATTTTTTATTTTAAAATCAAACATTTAAAAAATAAAAAATTGAGCTTTCGCTTTGCTTACGCTTTGCTCACACCAATTTTTTATTTTAAAATCAAAC